>ENA-OPCY01000674-OPCY01000674.1-human-gut-metagenome-genome-assembly--contig:-NODE-674-length-23985-cov-17.635687_pt1 | contig 23985 bp, 18 predicted proteins | sample MGYA00241568_ERZ501487 | MGnify/ENA primary metagenome ERZ501487 (study PRJEB25962, sample SAMEA2042574) | human gut metagenome | biome: human gut; feature: human-associated habitat; material: faeces... | reverse complement strand
CTTAATTCCGGCAGATTACAAATCAGCCGGCACATTAGCTTTGTTGATTCATATCGGTTGCACAAGCGGTTAAATGAAAAGTGAAATAACAATAATCCACAAGAGTATCGAATTTTTCACTCTTAACTCTTCGTTCTTCACTTAAACAAGCTCCTTTAACTACTCTAACTCCTTTAACTACTCAAAAAAAATATTATCTTTGCATCTCGAATACCATTTAAAACGATGAAAAGAATTATAACCAACATAACGGGCGGCCTGTTATTGGCCGTATCTATAGTGCCAACACTATTATCTGTTGTGTCTTGCGGACAGCAGGCGGCAGACAGAGATATTGCTACGGCAGACAGTCTGAGCGAGGCGGCACCGCAAAGGGCGATGACGCTTATTGACAGTCTGGAGGGAGAAAGCGCCATGAACAAAAGCCGGCACATGAAGCTGTTGCTGCTAAAGGCTAAAGTAAGAAACAAGCTCGCAATGCCCATGAGCACCGACTCGCTGAAAGACATTGCCGACTATTTTGACAAACACGGAGATTCTAACGAACGTATGCTCGCATACTATATCATTGGATGCGTATATCAAAGAAGTCAGGATGCCCCCATGGCATTGCAGTATTTTCATGAAGCGGCAGCAAAGGCAGACACCACTGACAGCAGCTGCGACTTCCTTACACTGCACAGAATACACGTATGGTCGGCAGAGATTTTCAGAAATCAGTTTGCCTTCAGCGATGCTTTCCACGAAAATAGCCTGGCGTTTAAATACGCAATGAAGGCTAAAGACACTTTAAATACTATTATTACATACGAGCAGAAATCAAATATTTATAATGCATTGGGATTGTCTGACTCTGCTATTTTTATAAGGAAAAAGCTGTATGGACTTTATTCTAAGTATGGATATGAAAAAGAGGCGGTCAGATCATTAGGATTATTGATAAATTATGGTGTGGAGAACAAAGAGTTGTCTGATGTAAAGCATTATATAAATCTATATGAACATAAAAGCGGAAATTTTAATGATAAAGGAGATATTAAAAAAGGCGTAGAAATATATTATGTGACTAAAGGAAGATATCTTGCCGAGATAAACGAACTTGATTCTGCCGAATATTATTTTCGCAAATGTGCCAAAACAACAAAAAATTATTCTGACCTTAAATACTGTTTCGACGATTTAGCAGACATATACAGAAAGCGCAATCGACCTGATTCTGTTGCAAAATATGCAGACTTAGCCCGTATGATGACAGATTCTGCGTATGCCCAGATGTCAACCGAACATCTCCAGCAGATGCAGGCAATGTATAACTATAACAGATACAGGCAGAATGCTGAAGAGGCTGAGAAAGACGCATTGCGGACAAAATATATCAGCATAATCATAATTATGGCTATCATGGCAGCAGCCATTGGCGGGGCACTGGCCGTGAGAACATATATAATGAGGAAACGCAGGGCAAGAGTTAACGAGATAAAAGAATATGAACGCAGCATAAGCGAACTGAAGAAGGCAAGGCGCGAGCTGGACATACTGACCGAAAACAGACAGACACGGATGGAAAGTCTGATTAAGGAGAAGGAGGAAGAGATTGAAAGGCTGCAAAAAGAGAAAGCCGAATATGAGAAAAACAAGGACATTGCAGCCCGAATGACGCCGTTTGCAGACGAGCCTGTCGTAAGAATTTTACGTAGACATGCCGAAAAGGAGCACGTGATGATGAGCGGAGAAGAGCGCAAAATGCTCATAAGCCTGTTTGACAGCTACGAAGAAATAAGCCGGCTGAAGGCCGTTTTGAGTGAAAGCGAATATGAGCTGGGCCTCTTGGTCAAGCTTGGCTTCACACCTTCGCAGATAAATATGCTTACCGGCCGCAGTCTTCAGGACATTGCCAACATACGAAAACGGATGTATAACAGAATAACCGGCAAAGACGGCTCGTCGAGAGACTTTGACAGATACATAAAGTCTTTATAGACAGAAGCTTACGCAACGTCAATAAACGACAAGACTATTGTTCTGTCGTATATGCTATCCGACAGCATAAAGTATCAGGATCTGTGATCCGAAATTCATACCTATTAATCAAAAATAGGAAGTAAGCGGATTAAAATCCTTATATTTAATTCCGGCAGATTACAAATCAGCCGGTACATTAGCTTTGTTGGTTCAACTCAGTTTTACATACGGCGTATTAGTTTTATAACTATAAAAACGTCAGAAAGCAACAAGACTATTGTTCTGTCGGATATGCTATCCGACAGCATTAAATATAAGGATCTGTGATCCGAAACTCATACCTATTAATCAAAAAATAGGAAGTAGGCGGATTAAAATCCTTATACTCAATTCCGGCAGATTATTTCTATTGATTGTCGGCTGCGCTCGGCATAACCAAATATAATTTGCTTCTGCTCTCGCCTGCACAACAATTGCAAATCTGCCGAAACATTAACTTTGTTGATTCAAATCAGTTGCACAAGCAGCGCATTAGTCTTGTTGATTCATATCGGTTACACAAGCGAATTCTTCACTTAAACATGCTCCTTTAACTCCTAAATGTCTTATTCTCTTTTTTCCAGGTATACATACTGTCTAATTTTTATACACCACTGTCCAAATATTAGACATGCATACGAATGGGATATTAGCCTATCTCTCTGATATACAACAAAATACGTTTTATGGCACGGTTTTGGTAATTATAATATCGTACAAATTATAAAATTGCCCATAAAAGCACAACCTTAGTTTCTGCCGACTGGCGGTCTGGTTTGAGTTGCCGTATGCATACCGACAACAGACGAGATAATATGTAACCCATATCCTTCAAAAATATGACATGGGAAACAGTATGTAAAAATATTGACAGAAAGAACAATAAAATTATAAATATGAATAAACTTACAATACTAATCATCATGCTCCTTGCACTTACAAAGGCCTATGCACAGCAGATAAGCGGCAAGGTGATGAACGAAAAAGACATGCCAATGGAATATGCCAGCGTGGCACTGATAAACACTGCCGACTCAAGTCTGATATCAGGAGGGCTTACGGACGAAGAAGGCAAATTCGTTGTAAACGACACAACACACTGCAAGACTCTGGCCGTGAGAGTAACATCACTGGGCTATGAAACCGCCTATGCCGACATTCCGCTAAACGGAGCAATACGCATGCAGCCTCAGGCTAAGGCTCTTGAAGGCATAACAGTAACGGGAGTGAGAAAATTCATAAAGCACAACGCTTCAGGACTTACAGTTGATATGGAAGGCAACCCGCTCGCCAAACTGCCGTCGGTCAATGACGCCATAAGAATGATGCCGATGATTGACGCAACAAGCGGTGGAATATCTGTACTCGGCAAGGGAACGCCTGAAATATACATAAACAACAGACGCGTAAGGAACAGCAGCGAACAGAGCCAGTTGTCGCCGGAAAACATAAAGAGCGTAGACATCATTACAGACCCGAGCGTTAAATACGGCTCAAGCGTAACGTCGGTGATAATAATACACACCAAGAAACGCGACAATGGCCTGGCCGGAGTTATAACAGGCTCCGGAACAATGTCTGAAGTTGCATCGGGAAACGTAAACGCCGACTTTTCGTATGTCTTGAAGAACGGATTAGGATTCTTTGTTGGAGGCTCTGTTGCCGACAGCGGATTCAAACAGGACAGGACATATGACGAGAAATTCAACAACAACCAAAATTATACATTAACAAAAGGCGAATATAACAGCCGCAACAAATCAATGAACCTGCAGGCTGGAAGCAGCTTTGACTTCGGAGAAAGCAATTCGGCAGGAGTAAGGTACGAATTTTCGAGAACACCGTCAAGCAAATACAACACGGACAGTAACATAAAGACCAACGCTGACGGACAGGAAAGCAGCATTGCATCGGCTAACGAATCGTTATCGCAGAGTATGCAGCATTATCTTAACGGATATGCCACGATTAAGTTCGGCGCAAAAAAGAACTTTGAGATTACGGCTAACGCCGACTACCTGTACGGAGAAAGCAAAAACAATCAGAACACCACCGAGGACAGCAAAGGGATATACAGCATTGTGAACACCTCAAACAGGGCATCGTATCATCTGATTGCCACAAAGGCAAACTTAAACATGACTTTCGGTAAACTGTCCTTTGACGTGGGAGGCGAATATTCGTACACGTCAGACAGGACTGATTTTGGCAGCATTATTGACGGCACAGGCTCACAGGCAAACGACTTTATTAAACAGAATCTTGCAGCCGGATACGTCAACGCAACATACAGACCGCTTAAAAACCTGACGCTGACAGCCGGAATAAGGGCTGAAGCGACAGACTTCACTTACTATAAAAACGGAAAACAAATAGACGGTCAATCAAAATCGTACACCGACTGGCTGCCGAGATTCATAATCAGCTATGCCGTAAAAGACCTGAGAATAGGACTTTCATACAACATCAACGTATACAGGCCGAGCTATTCCATGCTAAACAACAATTCGACATACGTGTCGCACACGTCATGGGAGACAGGCAACCCGCTGCTGAGCTCATCGACACCACACAATATAAACCTGAGCATGGCATGGAAACAGACCATGCTTAACGTAACATATATAAGAATGAAAAGACAGATAGAGTATGTCTACATGCACATGCCTGACTATAACCTCAACATACGCAAGCCGATAAACCTGCCTGACTTCAACAAACTAAACATAGTGCTGTCGCACAGCATGGATATCTGCTTCTGGCATCCGATGATACAAGGACAGCTCGCCATCTGTGACTTAAAATACGGCTCGCCCGAAGAGAGATACAACAAGCCCATAGGAAGCATAAGCCTTCAGAACCGTTTCGACCTGCCTTGGGGGATATATGCATACCTTACGGGATGGTGGTCGAGCAAAGGCAATAACAACACTTATTACATGTACGACAACGCCTCGGTGTATGTTTATTTGTTGAAAAGCATAGGCAACTGGTCGTTCTCTCTTTTGGCAAACGACATATTCGGCACACAGAAGCAAAAGCATCTCACACGCACAAACGGAGTTAACGTAACCGAATACCGTAAAGGTGCTTCGCAACTGATACAACTGTCTGTAACCTATTCGTTCAACAATAAAAACAAAAAGAAATATAAAGGTAAAGGAACCGGCAGTTCTGAACTTAACAGATTCTGACGAGTATTTTCTTTAACAATATATCAAACGATGAAAAACTTTAAGATATACCTTCAGCACGACACGATGCATTACTGCATTGCATGCCTGCACATGATATACAGCCACTATGGGCAGAATACGGCTTCGACAGATCCCTGGAATGACAAAACTGACATATGGATACCAACAGCACAAAATGCATCATTGTCCTTCATTTCATTTAACATTAAATACAACCGACATATATAATATTATGTATAGATGGTGTAAACATAAAATAAAAAAGCGTGAACAGAGATTGAAATTAAAACCAAAATATTATGAAAAAAATACTATTAATAATGTTTGCCGTTATGGCATTTACAGCACACACATTGGCGCAATCTGTCGACACTTCGTCAATAAGCTCTTGTGGCAATACATTATATATCCAGTGGCACAGAAGCTATTGCTCCATTTATAAAAACATATTGAAGAGATGTTACCTTTAATTTATGGGAACAAAAAAGAGAAATAGTAAATTATAATTAAATACCAACGTTAAATTTAACGTCGAATCTAAAAGAACAAACATATGAAGACTTTTTTACTAATATTAGCACTGTATATTCATACCACCACTGATATTTATGCGCAACAAGACAGCATAAGTAAAGATTTCAGACTGAGTTCTATTGAAGTGAAAGCTTACAGACCTATAGTAGAAACAGAAGGAAGCAGACAGACTGTAACCGTTAAAGGAACTTTTCTAAGCAAGATGGGAAACCTTGGAAATATGCTGAGTGTCACACCTGGGATAATAGCAAAAGGGAACAACAACTTTGACGTGGCTGGAAAAGGAAAGCCAATATACTATGTTGACGGAAAAGAAGTAACCAATCAAAACATATTCACAACACTGAAAACATCAGACATTGCAAAGATAGAAATTGAAAGAGAACCTTCAGCCAAATATCCGGCAGGAACCAACGCTGTGATAAACATAATAACAATAAAACCACTAAAAGACTTCATTGCACTTGACGTCTATAATACGACCACTGTAAGACGGAAATTCTCAGAAAATCCATCATTTGAGCTTCGCATGAAATATGGTATATGGAATTCATCTATAGGATATGATTACGGAGCTTGGATGTCTCTCAACAAAGAAACATATTATACAGAGATTTCTCATCCCGACCGTACATTCCGAAGCGATGAAGCCAACGAATTATTCATGGGTTCTCACAATCACGACATAACGTGGAATAATAATTTCGACATCAACAAAAACAACACAATAAGTCTGGCTTATTACTTCCAGCATGAAAAAGAAAACGACATAAGTAATGCTGATATGAAATATTCTGATACAGAAAAATACAACGACAAGAATATCAGAAGACAAACAATAGACAATTGTAACCTACATAATGTAACTCTATATTACAAAAGCAAAATAGGAAAATCACTCCTGTCACTGGGCGGAGACTATTCTATAATAAGCAACAATTCGCGAACAGATATTGCAGAAAAAAACAAAAATAATGATAACGGGAACAATAACTTCACGAAAACTACGAACAAATATAAAATAATGACACTTAATGCCACTTATTCATTTAATCTGCCTTTCAATATCAGTTCGGAAGCAGGGGCACGTTATTATAATGTAAATGACAGATACGGCTATCTGTCTGACAGCAAATGGCAGCCTGAGACATTGGGCTCAAACGGACAGAAGACGGAAGACAATGTTACAGCCGCATATTTAAGCCTCGGGAAAAAATGGAAAAAAGTTCACTTATCATTGGGTGGGCGCTACGAATATTCTGATACAAAGGTTTGGATAAACACTCTGTCGGAAACAATCAGCAACTCCCGACATACTTCTTTCTTCCTGCCATCGGGTACATTAACCGTCTTCCCGTGGAAAAACTTGACTTTCCAGCTTAATTACAGACGAAGCGTAAATAGGCAGAAATACACCGGCCTTAACCCTTATCCTATTTATCAGGACTCTTTGTCGTATTCAGCAGGTAACAGAGATCTGCAACCCAGCGTGAACGACAATATCTCAATTTACGCAGGATGGAAAGGATTATACGTGACTGCCGGATATACTCACACACGCAACCTTATAAAAAGCGTTGTATACAATCAGGATCCGTCCACAGATATAGTATGCGAGACACCGATAAACGTTAAACGTTCTGAATCATTTTACACAATGCTTGGATACAACAGAAGAATGTTTTCAGGTAAACTATACTTCAGTGGAAACCTTTACATAAACTTTCCGAAATATAAATACATATTCCTCAATAAAACAATAAAAATACACCATCCGTTTTATTCAGGAAACATGAATTTGTATTATTTTCTGAACAACAAAATTACGGCATACACAACATTCACATTCCAAAGTTATCTTGAAGACACAAATATATCCCAGCGTCCCGCAAACAACTGGAGCGCAGGTGTACAGATGAACATGATAAAAGACAAATTAACACTCACACTCAGTGTATCAGATATCTTGCACCGTGCAAATTATAACAATATTGATATCAGATACATCAACACCCAACACGGAACCTACGGCACTAATGACATGAGAGGTATCACATTGTCAGCATCGCTCAGTTTGTTTAATCAAGACATAACAGTAAGTTCATCAAGAAATAACAACGATGTGATAGACAGAACAAGGCAATAATCAATAAAAATCAGAATATTAAATGCTATATAAATTCATAAATTATGAAAAGATTCTTGGTAGTACTTCTATTTTTTAACGCCATTATCTATACAGATTCACTGATATCCCTCTTAGAAAGAATTATATGAAATGTCAATCTTAAGCAAGAAAGAACCATAAGAAAATTGACTTGGACAAGGACATCATGAAAGATATTCAGGATGACCTCAACTTGATGGACCGTAAATATTAGTTTGATTTTCGGGTATTATAAAATAAATGAGAAACTTTAAACTCTACCTTCAGCACGACGCGATGCAGTGCGGTTTAGCATGCCTGCGCATGATATGCAGCCACTATGGGGCAGACTACATCTTCGACAGATCCCCGGAATGACAAAACTGACATATGGATGCCAACAGCACAAAATGCATCATGGTCTTTCATCATTTAACATAAAATACAACCGACATATATAATTATGTATAGGCGGTGTAAACATAAAATAAAAAAGCGTGAACAGAGAAATGTTCACGCTTTTTATATAGAAGTATGTATTTTCTGATTTTACTTAGCGTATGCCACGCTTCTTGTTTCACGGATAACAGTGATCTTAACCTGTCCCGGATATGTCATCTCGTTCTGAATCTTAGTTGCTATCTCGCCAGACAGATTCTCTGTTTCCTTATCGTCCATCTTATCCGCACCGACGATTACGCGCAACTCGCGGCCAGCCTGAATTGCGTATGTCTTTGTAACGCCCGGATAACTCATAGCAATAGCCTCAAGATCATTAAGACGTTTGATATAAGCCTCAACAATTTCGCGGCGTGCGCCAGGACGGGCTCCACTGATAGCATCGCAGACCTGAACGATAGGAGCGAGCAGTGTGTTCATCTCTATTTCATCGTGGTGAGCGCCAATGGCATTAACGATATCCGGCTTCTCCTTATACTTTTCAGCAATCTTTGCACCATAAAGAGCATGCGGCAGTTCGCTCTCCTCGTCAGGCACTTTACCTATATCGTGCAACAATCCGGCACGTTTAGCCTTTTTAGGATTAAGACCAAGCTCAGAAGCCATTACAGCACAGAGGTTGGCTGTCTCACGGGCATGCTGCAAGAGGTTCTGACCATAGCTTGAACGATACTTCATCTTACCGATGATACGTATAAGTTCAGGATGCAGACCATGTATACCAAGGTCGATGGCTGTACGCTTACCTGTCTCGATAATCTCGTTGTCGAGCTGCTTCTTAACCTTAGCAACAACTTCCTCGATACGTGCCGGGTGGATACGTCCGTCAGTAACAAGCAGATGAAGAGCCAAACGGCAAACCTCACGGCGAACAGGATCGAAAGCAGAAATGACAATAGCCTCAGGAGTGTCGTCGACAACAATCTCAACACCTGTTGCTGCTTCAAGAGCTCTGATGTTACGTCCTTCACGGCCGATGATACGTCCTTTCACTTCATCGTTGTCGATATGGAACACGCTGACAGAGTTTTCTATCGCGGTTTCAGTAGCAACGCGCTGTATTGTCTGTATAACGATTTTCTTAGCCTGAGCATTGGCGTTAAGCTTAGCCTCGTCCATAATCTCGTTGATATAGCTTGCAGCATCTGTACGGGCTTCGTCTTTCAGGCTCTCAACAAGACGGTTCTTTGCCTCTTCTGCGCTGAGACCGGAAAGTTCCTCAAGCTTTGCACGCTCCTGAAGCTGCATCTTGTCGAGTTCCTCCTGCTTAATCTGCAAAAGTTTCTTTTCATTATCAACACGCTGCTGCTGCTGATCTACGTCCTGCTTTCTGCGGCCCAGTTCTTCCTGGCGCTGATTCAAAGAGAGCTCTCTCTGCTTCAGTCGGTTCTCGCTCTGCTGAATTTTCTGGTTACGGCTCTGCACCTCCTTTTCGAGTTCAGTCTTTTTATTAAGAAAAATCTCCTTAACCTCGAGCTTCTTCTTTTCCTTCAACACTTCAGCTTCTTTTTGAGCTGCAGAAATCATTTCATTATATTTCCCGGTAAGAACATACCTGAATATAAAATATCCGCATAGTCCACCCAAAACAAGTGCTACGACGGCAATAATAATATTTAATATCATTTGTTTATTTTAATAATGTTAATATTCTCACTTTTATTTTTTATCCGTAGCTGCACGCATGCCTGTTTCAGACACGCCAAGAGCATCTTCGATCTCATTGGTTATCTTTGTGAGAATATCGTCATAGGGTGCTGTGTCGTTGTTAGTTTTTTCAAACTCCAGATTCAGTGCGATATTAATCATCGCCATATACAAGATTTCTTTCTCGCTTTTAGTTGACCTAAAGCGTTCTGAATATGTATTTACCGTTTCTGTTATAAGCTTGGCCGCATTACGATAAAAAGGCTCTTCTTCCGGTATTATATTATAAACCGGTATCTCTGTATCATAAACGTGCAGTCTTATATTTAATTTATCTTTTCCTTCAGCCATCACTACGTCACTATTCCTCACTAAGCAGCGTGATACATTTATTAACCTCGCGTATAAGGCCTGACAGTCTGCGCTTTGCCGACTCAATGTCGCCGTCAGATATCTCCATCATTTTGGCCATCTTGAGGCTATCGTAGTCTTTCTGTGCCTGTTCCAAAGTTGATTTCAGACGCTTCATTTCCTCCTCCTGTGCATCAAGCATCGCATAAAGCTCCTCGTTTTCTTTCTTCAATTGGTTGTACTGAAGAATCAACTGCCTTACACGTGTGGTAAACAGCGTCATTATTTTATCATTGTCAGCCATCACAAAAAGTTTTGCCTACAAATTTAGCACAAATTTATCAACTTGCAAAATTTATTCATCCGATTTTACATAAATCAACAAATTATGCCATAACGAGACTGCGGAGGCAAACTCATTACGGCATATAAGCAGACTTACTATTTCGAATTATTTTTCAAGTTGTCATCATCAGCGGGACGCGGTTCCTTCTTAGCCAGCATTACGACCTGGAACACAAAATCGGTTATCCATTTTTCGCTGAAGCCCAACCGCTTATCGTAATTACGGATGGCTACCACCGTCTTCATAACGCCCATATCCTTAAAGTCGTTCTTATGGAAAATGTCAGCTACGGTCTTTTCGGTCATTCCATATATAGCCTTTTTCATGAACGAAGGCATACGAAGCTTAAACTTCATCAGATTACCCATAAGCATCATGAGATCTTGAGTAAAATTCTGGAACTGGATAAGATATGTCTGCACGTCCTGTATCTTACGGCAATTCTTACGGATGCTTTGGTCAACTTCCTTGAAGAAGTCATCTTCTGTATTATACAAGTCCTTAAGCATCTTTTTACAATGCTTTTTCTCCCCCACTCCAAGTTTGTTGTTCAATGTCGGAACGTGAAGAGTGGTTTTGAACATTCTCAGGTCAGGAAGCATCGCCAGATTAGTTATGCCGGCATTTTCAGCGATTGCAGCCTGAAGATAGACACGCACAAGTGTCATATAATCTTCCATGCCTCCAGTCTTATGTTCTTCTTTATTGCTTTTTCCAAATAATTTACTTAAAAATCCCATGTCTTTAATCAATATAATTTAAACTAACGAGCCATGAACAATATCACGGCAATTAAAATATAAATGCAAAATTACATCAAATACATCAAAAATCAAAATAAAATTTGATTATTATCAACTTTTATTATACCTTTGCAAAGCATATGCGATTATTGCAATTGATGTATAATTTTTTAAACAACATCACAAAGACCTGACAAAACAGGCATTCAACAGGTTAAGTATTATTTAATTTAACAGCAAAACAAGATGAAAGGTATTGTATTGGCCGGTGGTTCTGGCACACGTTTATATCCAATCACTAAAGGTATCAGCAAGCAATTGATACCAATTTTTGACAAGCCGATGATATATTATCCCATTTCAGTACTTATGCTTTCTGGCATAAAAGACATTCTGATAATATCAACACCACACGACCTGCCTGGATTCAAAAGACTGCTCGGAGACGGTTCCGACTATGGTGTACATTTCGAATACGCCGAACAGCCTTCGCCTGATGGACTTGCACAGGCATTTATCATCGGCGAGGAATTTATCGGCGACGACAGCGTATGCCTTGTATTAGGCGACAACATTTTTCACGGAGCAGGATTTTCTGCGATGTTGCACGCAAGTGTCGAAGAGGCAGAGAAGAACGGAAACGCAACTGTATTCGGATACTATGTCAACGATCCGGAACGTTACGGAGTGGCTGAATTTGACAAGAACGGCAACTGTCTCAGCATAGAGGAAAAGCCTGAAAATCCGAAAAGCAATTATGCCGTTGTCGGCTTATATTTCTACCCAAATAGCGTTGTTGAGATTGCAAAGAACATCAAGCCAAGCAAACGAGGCGAACTGGAAATAACATCTGTCAACCAAGAATACCTCAGACGACAGACTCTGAAAGTTCAAACACTTCAAAGAGGATTCGCATGGCTCGACACAGGTACACACGACAGTCTGAGCGAGGCGTCAACTTTCATTGAGGTTATAGAGAAACGTCAAGGTCTGAAAATTGCATGCCTTGAAGAGATTGCATTCAAACAAGGTTGGATTGACTCTGAGAAACTTAAAGAAGTTGCTCAGCCCATGTTGAAAAATGAATACGGAAAATACCTTATAAGTTTAATAGGATAACAAACAAATAAACTAGGATAAAAATAAATGAACGAATTAAAAAACAACCAAGAAGTTCAGGAATTTGCAGAAGAGCAATCTTCCTTCAACTTCCAAACCATTTACAAGGCGTTTATACTTAATTGGAAATGGTTTATTTTATCTATACTGATATGTGTTGGCATTGGTTTTCTTTACCTGCGCTACACTACACCGGTATACAACACAATAGCTAAGTTGCTGATTAAGGACGACGACAACAGCCGACGCTCTGGACGAGGAGGCCTTCAGGCACTGGAGAGTATGTCTAACCTTGGTATTATAAGCAACAACTATGGTATAGAGAATGAGCAGGAAATCCTGACATCAACCACTGTTGCCGAACAAGCTGTACGCGACTTAAAATTATACGTCAATTATTATCTAAAGGGGCATGTAAAAGACCAGCTTATATACAAAGAGCAGCCAATAAATGTTGACATGGATTTTGCCCACATGGATAAGCTGAATGCTCCGGTCAAACTAAAAATTACAAGAAAAGACAATGGCTACATTGTCAAAGGTACATATTATATCCCTGAAAACGAGGTTGCTTTTGACGGTCCTTACGAAATAGAAAAGACAATAGATGGCATACCTGCCGTAATACGTACAAAAGTCGGAATTGTCACATTGACTGCAAACGGGCGTTATAAGCTTGAAGACGGAGAATCAGAAATTGCTATATTAAATTCACCCCGTATTGCTGCATATAAATATGTCAAGAGCTTATCCGTTGAACAGACATCAAAGACGTCTTCTGTATTGAGCCTGCAGCTTCAGGATCAGGACATAAGCCGCAGTATGGATTATCTGCGCCAGCTTGTGGTTTGCTATAACAGACAAGCCAACGAAGACAAGAACGAGATAGCCGTACGTACAGAAGAGTTCATCAACGAACGTCTGGCAAAAATCAATGCCGAACTTAGTTCGACAGATGGCGAACTTGAAGATTACAAGAAGCGCAACAGGCTGATGGAGCTAAAACTGGATGCCACCACGACATCGACAAACACTTCTGTATACGAGCAGAAGCTCAATGAGGCAAACACTCAGATATCTCTGATAACCAGCCTTATCAACTTTGCCAACCGTCCAGGTAACAGGCATCAGGTTTTGCCGTCAAATGTAGGACTTCAAGACGAAGCGTCAACATCGCTTATCAATGAATACAACAAGATAGCCCTCGAACGAAACAGACTGCTTCGCACGGCTTCAGAAAACAGCCCGGTGGTAATAGAGCTGACATCACAACTCGATGACATGCAGGCAAGCATACACCAGGCACTGCAGCAGGCAAAGAAGAGCCTCACAATACAACGTGACGCCATACAGATGCAGCTGGGCCAATACAGCGGTGAAGTAACCAAAGCCCCTGAACAGGAGCGTATACTGACTCAGATCGGAAGACAGCAGGAAGTAAAGTCAGGACTCTATCTTATGCTATTGCAGAAACGCGAAGAGAACTCTATCTCATTAGCAGCAACAGCAGACAAAGGAAAACTTATCGAAATGCCGCAGTACGCCGGCAAGGTTAGCCCGAAGGGCAGCATAATAATGCTTATAGCCCTCATAATGGGTATAGCCATTCCGTCTCTGATTTTATACGTAATTAATTTCTTCAGATACAGAATTGAAGGCCATGAAGATGTTGCAAGCCTTACCAAGCTGCCAATCATTGCAGACATTGTTGTAGCAAGCGAAACAGCAAAGGAAACAGCAAAGACAAGGGCTGACATTGTCGTACACGAGAACCAGAACAACCAGATGGAGGAAATATTCCGCTCTATGCGTACGAATATTCAGTTTATGCTGAAAGAAAAGCAAAACGTAATCATGTTTACGTCTTCAACATCCGGCGAAGGAAAGACATTTACAGCAGCCAACCTGGCCGTAAGCTTTACACTTCTCGGCAAGAAAGTAATCCTCATTGGTCTTGATATCCGTAAGCCAAGATTGGCAGAATTGTTTAAAATAAACAATCACAATAACGGTATCACGCCATTGCTTACAATGACGAATCCGGAATGGAGCGACGTTAAAAAACAAATCGTACCTTCAGAGATTAACAATAACCTCGATCTTCTGATGGCTGGTCCTATTCCTCCCAACCCGGCAGAGCTTGTTTCTCGCCCTGCACTTGAACAGGTGCTCAACTTGCTCAGAGAGAACTACGACTATGTATTGGTAGACACGGCTCCGGTCGGACTGGTAACAGATACGCTGCAGATTGGCAAGCATGCCGACATCTGTATCTATATGTGCCGTGCAGACTACACTCCGAAAGCCAGCTTCGGCATGATAAACGAACTGGCTGCAGAGAACAAGTTGCCAAATCTGTGCATCGCTATCAACGGCATAGACCTTTCAGACAAGAAGTATGGCTATTATTATGGATATGGCAAATACGGCAAGTATGGCAAATACGGACATTACGGCAAGGGTAAGTCGTATGGCTCATACGGCAACTATGGTGATTATTCTAACAGCCATTACGGCAACAAAAACGACAACTCCGTAAAAAGATAACAACTGACCCAAAAGTATACGGCGACTTTCCAATCAGAAAGTTTCCGTATACTTTTAAACATTTATATTCAATTACTTATAAAGTTATTCATATTTAGCATTATTTTTTTGAAATAGAATTATGACTATTGCAGTAGACTTTGACGGCACAATTGTTGAACACAGATATCCTGAAATTGGCCAGGAGATTCCGTTTGCGACAGATACTCTTAAAATGTTGATTGCTGATCATCACAAGCTCATATTATGGTCTGTACGCGAAGGCGAACTGCTCGACGAGGCCGTACAATGGTGCAAGGACCGCGGAGTGGAATTTTATGCTGTTAATAAAGATTATCCTGAAGAACAAGGCACGTCAAACAACAACCACTACTCACGCAAGCTTAAAGCTGACATGTTTATTGACGACCGCAATATAGGAGGCCTGCCTGATTGGGGAACAATATACAGAATGATAAAAGAAAACAAGACATATAAAGACATCATGATGGAACGTCAGGGCCATGTTTCATATGATGAAAGGCCAAAGAAAAAACATTGGTGGCAATTCTAATCAAAAGATATAAATAAAAGCATTGCGCAAAAAGCGTGATGTTTTTTTTAGCTCCCTATCCCGAAATTATTTAATTCGATGTAATAATACATCGGATTATCCGTAAAAAACCATTTGTTTTCAATGAAAAACCGGGCCACTTTTGATGCAAAAGTGGCCCAGTTACGACTCAAAAACAATAGGTTAATGATTTAAAACCAATACATATTGTTTTGGTTATACATTTCACAAAATCTCACTATAGCGCCAACGATTTACAATCACAAACAGGCTCTCTACTTTCGATTTTTTGCATTCAAAATTAGCGATGCTTATAAAAGGACCTTAATTGCAGCTAAACAAAACGGGCTGTCCAAAATACAATGCAGACTATATTTTACCTATGTCGCAATATTCTTTTAATCAGCTTTTATCAGATATCCTTATAATTAAGTTGTAAGCCATATTCAGTCCAGCAAGCAAACATCAACCTATTTTCCTGAATACAAAACGGACAATCAAAAAGTTTGTCGGTATTGCAATACAATAAACAGGCACAGGCGCAAGCTCTTTGCTCACACCAAACCAAAGGAATAGATTAAGCAGTCCGATCTGCAAGAAATAGTTGAAAAGATGAGCTCCGCCAAAGCCAAAACCATTTTTAACCGACTTCTTCTTACGGAACGTAAACTTTGCCGACAATAGATAGTTTACCACAAAACTCAGAAAATATCCTATGGTATAAGCTACATTTACGTCGATTACACTTTGCAAAAGCCAATATATGCCATAATGCAGGGCCGTGGCAATAACGCCTACGATGCCAAAACGTATTATCTCAAAAAAAGTTTCACGACTTAACAGCATAATTTATAATATTCTATTCTGCAAAGGTAATGCAAAGCTGAAACAAAACCAAATATTTGAAAAACGATTAACAGCACGTGCTACATGCGGCGCAATATACGTGGAAACTGATATGCAAAAATCAGCGTACATAGTATTGCTGCAGTTGCATCAGATATTCCCTCGGCTGCATAAACGCCCATCACGCCCATATACTTAGGCAACAGCAAAGCCAAAGGTATGAGCAATATAACTTTGCGGAGCAAGGCGATAAAGACAGAAACCTTAGCCTGTCCCAGTGCTACAAACATATTCTGGCACGTGCGCTGCAGTCCAAAAATGGTCATACCGCACAAGAATACTGGCATGGCCCGGCATACCGTACTGATAAGAGCTTCGTCGGTTGTAAAGGCTGCTGCCACCAAAGACGGAAACAGAACCATGAACAGCACAAGTACGAAATTAAACGTAAACATTATTGCCAGCACAATCTTGAAGCATTCCTTTACGCGGTTTCTGTCTCCGTGGCCATAGTTGTAGCTGACAATAGGCACAAAGCCCTGCGCAAAGCCTGCAAGGGGAACGCTAACTACAAGCATGGCGCTCTGCATTATGGCCAAAGCACTGACATTAATGTCGCCGAACTTTTCAAGGCTGCTGTTAAGGACAAAGCCGACGAGGCTCTCCGTACTTGCCATAATGAACGGCGACACGCCCAAAGCCAGAATGTGAGAAATCACGTTTCTGTCAGGGCGCATATACCTGAACTCCAATCTGAGTGAAGCACGCTTTGACGTTAGAAAACTTACTATCCACAACGCGCTGCATGCCTGCGATATAACAGTAGCCAAGGCCGCGCCCCTGACGCCCATGCCCATCACAAAGATAAAAATAGGGTCGAGTATTATGTTAAGAACGGCGCCTATCAGCACCGAATACATCGCTATCGCCGGACGTCCCTGAGTGTTTATAAACGTGTTAAGTCCTACCGACGTTTCAACAAACAGTGTACCTAAAAGATAAATTGAAAGATAATCTTTTGCGTAACCTACTGTATTTTCAGACGCGCCGGTAAACATCAGCAACGGCTCCATGAAGAGATATGTAAGAGTAGTGGTCAGAAGCGTAAAAATAAGCAACAGGACAAAACCGTTACCCAAGGTCTGCCCTGCCCTCTTTCTGTCGCCCTGACCGAGGGCTATGGCAGCCAACGGAGCACCGCCGCCACTGACTATTGCCGAAAACGCAGAAATAAGTATTATTATGGCCCCCGTAACACCGATACCAGCCAGCGCGTCCGTGCCGATGCCCGGAATGTGACCGATATATATCCTGTCGACCAGATTATACAACAGATTAACAATCTGAGCTGCCACCGACGGCATAGCCATGCGCAGCACAAGAGGCAACATTCTGTCTGTACCCAAACGTTCTTCGTATGCCGTATTGTTTATATTTGCCTTACCCATAAATTACCTTAAAAACTCTAACCTGTAACATTATTCATGCCGAAACCAATATGCAGACATCAAGCAAGATTGCTGCATCGATGATTTCAAGGTGCAAAATTACACAATATTCATAAAACGGCGTATCTAAAACAAATGTTATTTCCGGCCAAGGCAAAATGATATACAATATGCGAAATCTTAGCAACAGTCAAAAGACATTTGACTACAATATATATAGGTAAAAAAAATTACATCGTCCTGACATAACGGCACATACAAGCCGCCCTTATTATAAAAGGAAATATCAGTCATAAACAGAAAATACTCTAAAAGGCGAAATGATTTTTATAAGCGCGAGCCGCTGCTTTCATAATAAATGTTAACGTCAGTTTATAATCTGGCAGGCAAAACGTTATAACACTAAACAAGGAAAACATATGGAGCAGACAGAGTTCGAACAAATAGCAAAATCAACAAGAGCAAAAGCTGTGGCTACAGCCCTTGCCCTCTCTATGAGCAAGGATGAAGCCGAAGACATTGCTCAAGACGTGATGCTAAAGCTCTGGACATTGCGCAACGACATAAGCAGCAAGACTGACGCCGAGAAACTGGCTGTATGCATTGCACGCAACAAGGCAATAGACGTACACCGAAAAAGGCCTCAGCAGCCACTGGACAACCACAGCAACATAGCCGACAACAAGGCTCCGGCTCCGGACGTCTGTGTTGAAATAAAAGAAGACCACAACTGGCTGATGAAACGGGTGGCCGAACTGCCTCCGAAGGAATATCAGATACTAAAGCTGAGACAGGTTGAACATAAAAGCAACGAGGAAATAGCCAAGCTGCTCGGCATGGAAAAAACCTCGGTGGCAACTCTACTATCAAGGGCTAGAATGAAAATACTGAAAGAATTTCAAAAAAGGGCTGGAATATAACACTATGAATAAAGAAATAGAACAACTCATAAAGCGATTCATGGACGGACAGACTACGGTTGACGAAGAAAACCGCATAGCTGAATATCTCCGCACACATGAAGTGGAAGACGAATGGAAGCCATACAAAGATATGTTCGGATGGTTTGACGACGGAATGCCATTGCAATCCAACGGACAAAAGCATACGGCAAAAAACAGGAGTAAAGCCATAACGGTGGCTATGCTCATGGCAGCAGCCGCAGCAATAGTAGCATTGGTTATGATGGTGCGTCCTGGTACTCCGGACATTATGCCTGAACAACAAACAGTAAACGCAGCCGGCAAACTGGCGACAGAAGAAAATATCATATCATCCAAAGATACTCTGGCCATCGACTCTATGAAGAAAGAGGCCGTAAAACCAAATAAGAAAAAGAGCAGAATAAAGAGAAGGGTCTACAAAGTGATGCCGCCAAAAACATATCTCGCAAAAGCTGAGCGCGACTCGATAAATGTTGTGGCCGACCAAATGGCTGAAGAAAAGCTGCGCCAAATATGTTTAGAACAAGAACAAAAAATAAGAGAGATATACGACCTGTATAACAGACAGGATATAAAGATAGAACTTATTATGGCCACCCTCGAAGAAGGTATTGACTATGAAACAGAAGAAAACGAATATTATTAAAAAACATACCATTATGAAGACATATAGATATTTTGCCACAACAGCAGCGTGCATAATAATGTCGCTTGGTGCCCATGCCCAAAAGAATATAGACAATGCCATTGATGACTTTGTGAACAATAAGAATTATGAGGAATACATAAAGAAAGAAGTTACAATGGAGCAAAACGGCGTAAAAGACAAATCTTACTGCTATTCATATACTTTTGAGCTTCCGTCAAATAAGTCGAAAGCCTTAAACAGCATACACTCTGCATTCAACAAAGACGCATCAAATGCCTATAATTTGGCAAAAAGATCAAGCGGAATAAGCGATGCAACACTGATGAGAGTAAGCTATGGCCGCAATCTTGACAAAGAGATTTTGTTCGGAAAACATATTGACCATAACTATGATGTTATGTTGTTTCATGACAGCAACGACAGTCTTTACAGATACGTTTATGCCATAGTATGGAAGGAGAAAGTAAAAGAAGACAAAGTATGGGGAATAATATATAAGATATACGGAAAAGACCCACAGAAAGTGAATCGCCCCGCCACAAGAACAATTATTACCATGAAAGACAACGGCGATATAGTTACTATTAATGACAACGGACATATTATAACACATAAATCAGGACAATCGTCATCGTACAACAATAATAAAGATTTTTCAAATATAACAATCCACACAAGCGATGACGCAATAAAAACTGACATGGACTTTCTGAAAAGATTCGGAAATCTAAGGGTTGCATATTATGCCGTTCTGGATGAAGGCGGGGCAAACAAGCTCACTATCTGCACTGGAATTGTAAACAAAATATTGGAACTATGCAAGTCATACGGCAGCCTGCTCAACGAAAGCGAGAAGGTAACATGTATGGACAGCATAAAGGAAATGCAAAAGCGCAGCAAAGACAATTATCTCAAAGCGCTGCTCAACGAAGCAATTAACGAACTGAAATAATCATAATACTCGCTCTAAAATAAAAAATCTTTAAGATTAAAACAAGTCAAAACAAAGCATTCCGTCCTTGTCTTGCCAATGGCTGAAGACAAGGGCGGAACTTTTTATATAATGGCTTCAGCTACTTTTATCCTCTGCCATATTCAATTAACACGAATAGCCAAAACAGCTTGAGTATTTAATCCATAGGCAAAATATTTTATCGCATTATCCATATGGCAGAATATTATAGTAACCGGTCAAACATTTGTAACAGTCAATACATAAAACTCAAAAATAAAATATAAAATGACAGGGCAAAATGTATATTTATGACTAAAATTACTATCTTTGCAGATATATACCTGCCGCATATAACCGTTTGACATCTGATGCGGTGAACTTTTATATAAAAACAAACAAGGAATAACAATGTGTGGAATAGTTGGATATATAGGTTTCAGAGATGCTTATCCCATTCTTATACAAGGACTTAAGCGCCTTGAATACCGAGGATACGACTCTGCCGGAGTTGCACTTATAAACAACGAAGGAGTTATGAACGTTTATAAGGAAAAAGGCAAGGTAAGTAATCTTGAAGCCCTGACATCACAAAGAGATATTTCAGGACAAATTGGCATTGCTCACACAAGATGGGCTACTCATGGCGAACCATCAGCCATAAACGCACATCCACACGTGTCTCAGAGCGGACGCCTCGCCCTTGTCCATAACGGAATTATTGAGAATTACAGCAATCTGAAAATCCTTCTCGAAAAAGAAGGATACACATTCAAGAGTTCAACAGACACAGAAGTGCTGGTTCAGCTCATTGAATATATGCAAAAAAAATACGACAAGAGCCTTGAAAACGCCACTATCATGGCGCTGCGAATGGTTGTCGGAGCCTATGCCATTGCCGTTATCGACAAGAATTGCCCCGACAAAATTGTCGTTGCAAGAAAGAGCAGCCCTCTCGTAATAGGCATCGGGGCCGATCATAAAGAGTTCTTTATTGCATCTGATGCCCTGCCGATTGTTGAATATACCAAACAGATGGTTTATCTCAACGACAACGAAGTGGCACTGCTGAAAATCGGAAAGAAAATAGAGATAAACAATCTTAACTACGAAGACATAACGCCTGAGGTTAAAGAAGTGAACATTAGTCTCGAGTCGCTTGAGAAAGGCGGATTTGAACATTTCATGCTGAAAGAGATCTATGATCAGCCGAGATGTATGGCCGACTGCATGAGAGGACGCCTGCTGCTCAACGAAAAGCGAATTGTACTAAGTACCATAAACATGCACCGCGAACGCCTGATGAAAGCCGAAAGATTCATTATCGTGGCATGCGGTACTTCATGGCACGCAGGCCTTATCGGCAAACAGCTCATTGAGCAATGGGCCAATATTCCGGTTGAAGTAGAATACGCTTCTGAATTCCGCTACCGCAACCCCGTAATATCACCGGACGATGTTGTGATTGCCATATCACAGAGCGGCGAGACAGCCGACACGCTTGCAGCATTCCAGCTCGCCAAAGAGAACAAAGCCATGTGTTTCGGCATAGTCAATGTTGTCGGATCCAGCATAGCCAGGGCATCTGACACAGGCATATACATACACGTAGGTCCGGAGATTGGCGTAGCCTCAACTAAGGCATTCACAGGCCAGGTTACGGTTCTGACACTTTTTGCCTTGGCTCTCGGACACGAACGGGGCACAATCTCAAAAGAAGAGTATGAAAGCACTATTGAAGAGCTTGGCAACATACCAGAAAAGATAAAAAGCGTTTTAGCAAAAGACGAAGAGATCAAAGACATTGCACGCTCACTGACTTATGCAGAAAATGCCTTATACATGGGGCGCGGATTCAATTATCCGGTAGCACTCGAAGGCGCTCTGAAACTAAAGGAAATAAGCTACATACATGCAGAAGGCTACCCTGCAGCCGAAATGAAGCATGGTCCGATAGCTCTTATTGACGAAAACATGCCCGTGGTATTTGTGGCGACCCACCATCAGCTGTACAAAAAAATCATCAGCAATATAGAGGAAGTAAAAGCAAGAAACGGCCGCATCATTGCCGTCGTAACGGAAGGCGACGAGGCCGTAAAAGAAATTGCAGAAGCAACGATAGAAGTTCCTTCTACGTTAGCCTCGCTGGCCCCACTTCTTTCTGCCATTCCTCTTCAGCTTATAGCATATCACGTGGCTGTTGAAAAAGGACTGAACGTAGATCAGCCACGAAATCTCGCAAAGTCTGTTACCGTAGAATAACATGACTTTAAAATTTACAGACATGTCATAACGACAACCTCTATAATATTAAACTTGGAGAAATAATTTAAAATTTAGTAACAACAAGCAAAAGATTAAGGTAAAAGACATGGAAAAGAAAGATTTAAGGATAATATTTATGGGTACTCCGGAGTTTGCCGTTGAAACTCTTCAGGCACTCGTTGAAGGCGGCTACAATGTTGTAGCTGTAGTAACACAGCTAGACAAGCCGGTAGGCAGACACCAAGACACGCTCCAGGCTCCTGCCGTAAAACAATATGCGTTGTCAAAAGGACTGCCTGTTCTGCAGCCTGTAAAAATGAAAGACCCACTGTTTATCGAAGAACTTAAAAAGTATAACGCTGATATTCAGGTGGTAGTAGCCTTCCGCATGTTGCCGGAGGTTGTATGGAACATGCCTAAATACGGAACATTCAACGTACATGCAGCCCTGCTGCCGCAATACCGCGGTGCAGCTCCTATAAACTGGGCTGTCATAAACGGTGAAAAACAAACCGGAGTAACGACATTCTTCCTAGACCACGACATTGATACAGGAAGAATAATCATGCAAGAACTATTCGAGATAAAAGAAGATTATAATGCCGAGGATGTGTATAATGGGCTTATGCATCTTGGGGCAGGAATTGCAATCAAGACTATAGACAAAATAATTGAAGGCAACGGACATGTAGACTCCATGCCGCAGGAGGAAATGATAAAGACCGGAGAAGAGATGCATAATGCACCCAAGATATTTAAAGAAACCTGCTTTATCAATTGGGAACAGACAGCCAACAGTCTTTACGACTTCATACGCGGTATGGCGCCATATCCTGGAGCATGGACAAACATGACCGATAAAAACGGCAAGAAAAACGTATTGAAGATATTCAAGTCAACAAAGACAATGATTCCATGCAACGGCAAGAAAGAAGGAACAATAATGGTGTTCAACGGAAAATTCTTAGTTGCCACAAAGAATGCATGGCTCCAGCTCGATGAGATACAGCTTAGCGGCAAGAAGCGCATGAATGCCAACATGTTCCTCAACGGTTTCAGAAACATTGAAGAATACACATTGGGATAATTCTTTTGCTGTAATTCTTATTATTCACAAACTCACGTGATATTAAACAAAAATCCATACATGCTGTTAGTATATGTATGGATTTTTGTCTATTGTAGGTAGTGTAAACAGAACTGTGTCACGGCTCTGATTTTTTATTCTTTCCCTCTTA
>ENA-OPCY01000671-OPCY01000671.1-human-gut-metagenome-genome-assembly--contig:-NODE-671-length-24077-cov-10.204646_pt1 | contig 24077 bp, 26 predicted proteins | sample MGYA00241568_ERZ501487 | MGnify/ENA primary metagenome ERZ501487 (study PRJEB25962, sample SAMEA2042574) | human gut metagenome | biome: human gut; feature: human-associated habitat; material: faeces... | reverse complement strand
CCACGGGCTCAGCCGGGGGCGCAGCCGCGGGCGTGGCCGCGGGCTCAGCCGGGGGCGTGGCCGGGGACGTGTCTGCACCGTTCTCCGAGGATACGGTGGTACCATCCTCAGCAAATGCGACGGTGGGCAGCAATCCCGCAAGCATAGTACAGCACAGCAGGATGCTGAGCAGTATAGAAAGCTTACTTCTTGTTCTCATAAAAATACCTCCAAATTGTTTAATCGGTGGTTATCGGAAACCTCCCCAAAGCGCAAAAAACTGAGGGAAACGCAACATACCAACGCCACTAAGTTAGTGGCGAAGTCAACAAGAGTATTTCTGTAAAAATGAGTCAATCCCCGTGCGGGATGCACTTTCCTGCAAAAAGGCATGCCAAATAAGCGGATCAAAAAAATCCTGAAGCAAACTGCCAAACAGTGCGTCTTTATTCTTGTACCTTGTGTAGATTGCCCCCGTGGTGACACCGGCTTTGTCAGCGATCTTGTGAAGCGAGGCTTTCTGAAAGCCGTAGGTAAGAAACTCCGAGTATGCAGCCTGAACGATCCCGTCCTCCAGGGAGTGATCCTTATTGGCCATGTTTCCGCCTCGCGCTCTGCAATAACATCATTCTTGATAACGGTATGATTATAACATCACTCCTGCGTTTTGTCAATGCGTATTGCGCACTGCCTCGCAAAACACTCCTTGACAAATCCCGGTTCAGAAAGGAAATGGATATGCTTGGGCAAATCACAGCCCGTGACAATCTGATACTAGTGTTACAAAAAGATTGTTATTGCAGTTATCATGCCTACTTTACCCGTGCCGGTGCTTCGATTCCCATTCTTTCCGGGCCTCCGTATTCGCCATTTGCAGTTTTTTTAATACTATTTCCTGATTAAAATTAAGATTTTAATCAGGAAATAGCATAAGCAGCATTCTGGGAATTCTTATCTGGCCGAATAGATTTTGCAGCCCAATGGAACGGCATTGCTTCCGAGCGAACAGGCGGAGGGAACAGAAATGCTCTCAAGTGCCGTGCCCTGAAATGCCTCCGATGACAGCGTGCGCATACTTTCCGGCAGCGTTACTTCGGATAATGCCGTACAGCCGGAAAATGCGCCAATGCCAATCGTAATTACCCCATCCGGAATTGTGACGGCTTTCAATCCCTGACAGTTGTAAAACAGGTAATTGGAAATCGTCGTTATTCCGGGACTGAATGTGAGTTCACTCAGGCTGCTGCATCCGGAGAAAGCCCATTCGCCGAGATCACTGGCAGACCCCGGTATAGTGATAGACAAAAGCTTTTTGCAGTTGGAAAAGGCCCAGGGACCAATCGCATGGACACTCTCCGGGAGTAGAACAGAAGACAGATTGCTGCAGTTTTCAAATGCGCTTGCGCTTATCTCAGTCAACCCATCCGGGAAAGAAATGCTCTGCAGCCTTGTGCATCCGGAAAAAGCTTTTTCTCCAATTACCAGAATACCGGATGGAAGTGTGACCTTTTTCAGAGACGTATTGGACTGAAACGCGCCATTCCCGATCCTTGTGACCGGGAGATTTTCCAGTTCCTCCGGCAAAATGACTTCCGAAGGTGTCTGACCGGAAATCCCCGTAATTGTTATGCCATCCTCCGCAATCTCGTAAGTGCAGTCAACATTCGACAGCAGCACAGCGGCTGTACTTTCCGCTTCGGTGGCTGCTGGCAGCGTTTCTTCTGTTGTACTGCCGGGAGCGGTGGTTTCTTCCGGCTCTGCTGCGGTTTCCGTCTGCTCCTGCAGCGCTTCGGTCATAGCGGCCGGTTCGGGACTTGCGTGTTTCCTGTTCAGCCAGAGAAGTCCTCCCGCAAGAATACAGATTCCGAGAATTCCGCAGACGACCAGCGGTACGATTGGTTTCCGCTTCGCGGGAGGAATATCGGATTTTGGCGGTTTTTCCTCCGCGGCAGCCCGCTGCGCAATAGGACGGTTGGACTCATGGAGAATATCCTCCGGAAGCGCAAGCTCTTCCAGAATCGCTTTTGTCCATGCCTGTTTGCTGCTGCTGAGGGCTTCCAGAGCATTTCGCATTTCCAACGCGGAGTGATATCTGTCTTCCGGAGCATACGCGCACGCCTTTGCCACAATTTCTTTCAGCTCCCAGCTTCCGTTCTGCGGTTCCGGGAGCTGTTCGCCGGAAAAACGCCTGTTTAAAGCCTGCTGCTTTTGCGACGCACTGGGAATTTGCGGCGGGAGCGGCAAAAATGGCATGGTTTTGTTGTTCATCATCCAGTACAGCACCATACCCAGAGAATAAATATCCGCGGCAAGACCATAGCGTTTCCGGTTTGCGACCTCTGGCGCCATATAGTTGTAGGTTCCGGCCATTGTTCCCGTCTGCGTTTTCTCGGATGTTTTGGCGATGCCGAAATCCCCCAATTTGAATGTTCCGTCGGAGGAAACCATAATATTGTCCGGTTTGATATCCCGATGTATTATTTTCACGGACTCGCAGGCGATCAGAGCGCTGCAGATATCGATTCCCAACTGGATGACATCTGTTTCCGCGTAAGAATTCTGGATCACCTGCTTCAGGGGATGCAGCAGTTCCATCCGGAAATAAATATCCCAGCCATAGCCGTTCGGCACGTAGCTCAGATCCTGACACGTAACAATGTTGGGGCATGTATCCAGCTGCCGCATCATTACGTACTCCTGAACCAGCTTTTCCAGTTGCTTCTGGTAATGCGCCGTGATGCTCTGCTCCGAGATGGACTTTGCGAGCAGAAGGTCTGCTTCATCCTGACTTCTGGGGATCGAAATTTTTTTGAAGGCAGACCGCTCGAGATTTCCTCCCGGAAGCTCCCTTTGAATTTCAAAGACACCGCCATAGCTGCCCTGACCGAGCTTCCGTACAAGGGTCCATCCCGGCCAGACAGCGTCCAGTTCCGACTGTGTCATGTACACCAATCCTTTCTGTTCTACCCCGCATCGACCCACATTACCGGACGAACGGTGCCGCCGGAGTCCGTAAAGTTTGCACGCTGCAGATTGGGAATGGATGCCAGATCCACAAAGTATCCTTCCCGCAACCACCACCAGCATGTTCCCCCATACTGAACCGTGCTTCCCTGGTCGATGGCATACTGCGTTGCAATGCAGGTTCGGGCTTTTTCCGATTTGAAATATCGGTAAGATTCCCTGCAGTCCAGAAGAAATACCTTATCCTGCACCGTTCTGCTGGGGTAGGAATGGGTCGGAGATTCGGAGTATATGTCGGATGTCATGATCATATCCTGCTCCGCTGGATTGAAGGCCGCACTATAAAATGTCTGATTGAGCCATACCCGAAGTCTGCAGGTCTCCCACGTAACAACTTCCCACTGGTCGTGGTATTTCTGGCTGTCCAAGCCGTATTTGCTGATGACAAGATACTGATTGTCGTTCTTTTCCAGAATCAGCCATTCAATGGGTTCCTCTCCGTTGCTTAAGTCCCCGTCCTGTTCATATCTGCCGAAGAAAAAGGTGTCGCCGGGTTCTCCGGAAATTTCCGGCTTTTCAAAGGCAAACCAGGTGATTTCACAACCCTCCGGCAAAAAAGAGTCCACGCTTGATTGGAACTTGGCGGGAACCGTGGCAGACAGCAGACCGCTTCCTGAAAACGCGCCGTCTCCCACGCTCTGCATTCCCTCCGGAATGTCGATTTCGGTCAGAGCTTTGCAATCCTGAAATGCCGCTGCCCCAATTTGAACCAGATTGTCAGGGAAAAGGACGCTGCTGAGATTTTTGCACCCCGCAAAAGCCTGATCTCCAATTTTTTCCACACTTTCCGGAAACTGAACGGACGTAAGTTCGGTGCAGCCCGCGAACGCATTCGCCCCGATTTCCGTAACCGGAACATCTTCCAGCGTATCCGGGATCACGGCCTCCGCTGCGGAGGTATCCAGCCACCGTGTGAACGTGACTCCGGCCGCGCCGACGGTATATTCCCAAATGGGCGGCTCCGTCTCCGGAACGGTCGTCGGTGGTTCCGTCTCTGCCTGCGTCACCGCAGCCGTTTCTGTCTGGACAGGTTCCGTCTGGGGCTGAGGCTGCTTTTTCATGTACAGGAATCCAGCGCCCGCGCACAGAAATGCCGCGATTACACCAGCGATCACCGGGACAAGACGCCTTTTCTTTTTGACTGGCGGGGCTTCCGTTTCAGCCGGTTCCGCCGGGGCGTGAACTTCTGCTTTTTTGTATGTTTTGTTCAGGATTGTCCCCGGCGCGCCGTTCAGCATATCCCGGGTCAACCCGATCTCCTGAAGGATATCATCTGAATCCACCGGCTTTTGCTGCCGGTATAGTTTCAGAAGCGCGCTGCCAAACTCCACCGCGGAACGGTAGCGCGCAGCCGGGTCAAACGCGCAGGCTTTGCATACCACACTTTTCAGCGCCGCGGAGCCGTTGATCGGGGGCGGCAGAGGAACGCCGTCCAGCCGCTGCTGGGCAGCAAGATCCCGCTGTTCCGCGGTCGGAATCTGCGGAGGAAGCGGCAGGAAGGGAAGCGTATTGTCGTTCATCAGCCAGTACAGGACCATGCCGAGGGAATAAATATCCACTTCTTTTCCGTATTTCTGCCGGTTGGCGACCTCCGGCGCAATGTACCCGTTCGTACCGGCCATGGTTCCGCTTTCCGTCTTCTCCGAAACTTTGGCGATGCCGAAATCCGCCAGTTTGTAGGTTCGATTCTCGGAAACCAGAATATTCTGGGGCTTGATGTCCCGATGGATGATGTTCTGCTTTTCGCAGGCGGCCAAAGCCCTGCACATATCCAATCCCAGACGCAGGACCTGATATTCGCTGTATTGACCCGTCACATATTTTTTCAGCGGCGTCAGCAGCTCCATCCGGATGTAAATATCCCACCCGATCCCGTCCTCGTGGGGAGAATACCGGACATCCTGACAGGATACCACATTCGGGCAGCCGGAAAGCTTCTGCATGAACAGGTATTCCCTTACAAGCTCTTCCATCTGCTTTTTGAAATATGCCGTGATCTGTTCCCCTGAAAATGACTGCGACTGGAGAACATACACTTCTTCCTGATCCCGGGGGATGGACATTTTCTTCAGAGCTGCGGTCTCAACGCGCCCGTCAGGTAATTTTCGCTGTATTTCATAAACCCCGCCGAAGCTGCCCTCGCCGATTTTGCGCACGACCTCCCAGCCGGGGAAATTGACGCTTTCAAACACGGAGGTTTCCTCCTTTTGCCTTTATTTCTGTGAAAACGGGTGCTTTTCCGCACCAACACGTCCGGAAGCCCCAATTTTCCGGAACGAGGCTAACGCAGGCCCGGAAAACCGGGTCTGCGTTACGCGTTATACCGCAAAGAATGACAATGTATCGTTTACAGTTGATTTCCCTTCGCGCAGTTTACCACGCGCTGCCGCCGCCACCGCCGGAGCCGTTGATCTGGCCGCGGTTATTTCTGCGTCTGCGGTACAGCAGCCAGATCAGGCCGATCAGACTGCCGCCGCTGACCGCGTCCAGCGCCTCCTCGGACAGCTCGCCCTCGGCGCCCGTTGTGTCGGAAGCTTCCAGCTGCTCTTTCGTTACGGGGATTCCCGCTTCCGCGCAGATCCGCACGACCTCATCCACGGATGCTGCGCTGCTGATTTTCTCTCTGATTTCGTCGTTAAGTTCCATACCGTTTTCTCCTTTTTTATTTACTTAATGGCCGAACGCGTCTCTGAAGCTCTGCATTTTCTCTCTCGCGGCCTCACGGTCACCGCCGCCGCAGCGAACCACAAGATAAACGAACCATCCGCCGACGCGGCAGAAGACGCAGCCGCCTGCCACGCCGTCGAGCGCCGCTTCGTCCAGCTCGCCGTCCTGAGCCGCCTTGACCGAAGCGATCTGCTCAGCGGTCACGGTGACGCCCTTTTCCGCAAACAGGCGAATGATTTCCTCGGTATTGCTGGCCGCATCGACCTTCTTGCAGAATTCCTCATCCATCCAAAGTTCTTTCGTTTCCATTATGTTGCATCCTTTCTTTTGTGATAGTTTTTCTTATGTAGTGGTATACACGGTACTTGTTGGAGTGTTACACATTGGGAGAAATTTTTGCAGGAGGCAGGGGCGGGTTACTGCGGAAGACGGATATCTTTCCAGTCGCTGACATCGCATTGACCCGCATCATTTTCCCCCGTAGCAACGACAGTCCCGTCACTGCGCAGTCCCACAGTGTGACCTGCTCCCGCTGTTACAGCCACAATATCAGTCCAGCTATCGACGTCGCATTGACCATATTCGTTATTCCACCCCGTAGCCACCACGGTTCCATCACTACGTAGCCCCACGGTGTGCCAAGCTCCCGTCGCTACGGCCACAATGTCTGTCCAGCTATCGATGTTGCATTGACCAAAACCATTCTCATCTGTAGCAGCCACAGTTCCATCACTGCGCAGTCCAACGGTGTTGTCAGTTCCCGCCGCTACGGCCACAATGTCCGTCCAGCTATCGACATTGCATTGACCAAAACCATTATCCCCCGTAGCAGTCACAGTTCCATCACTGCGCAGTCCCACAGTGTAGAGATCTCCCGCCGCTACGGCCACAATGTCCGTCCAGCTATCGACATTGCATTGACCGTATTCATTCCACCCCGTAGCAACCACAGTTCCATCACTGTGTAGTCCCACGGTGCACCCCCCTCCAGCTGCCACAGCCACAATGTTCGTCCAACCATCGACGTTGCATTCGCCCCAACCATTATCACCCGCAGCAACCACAGTTCCATCACTGCGTAGTCCCACGGTGTGCCCATATCCAGCTGCCACAGCCACGATGTTTGTCCAGCTATCGACATCGCATTGACCGTTGTCATTCAACCCCGTAGCAACCATAGTTCCATCACCGCATAGCCCCACGGTGTGGTAAGCACCTGCTACTAGTGCCGGATGACCGTGGAAAGAGCCATCATGTGAGCTATTTGTAAACAGTTCCTTCCACGGTAACCCATTATAGAGCCAATATGCAAGCAGGTATCCAAGAAAAGACGCAAAACACAGACACAGAGCTGCGAGAACGCAGATAAGCACGCCCTTTCGCTTTTTGGGTTTTTGTTTCGTCGTTTGAGCGGCAAAACGGCCGGTTTTCGGGTCGTTGGTTTTCGAGGTGCCGGTCTTTTCGTTCTGGCTGTTGCCGTGAAAACTCCTGTTTCCGCTGTATGTATTGCCAGAAGTAGGTTCATTCGTCCAGACGGTTTCGTCGGTATTTACTGGAATTGACACGTCAACGGTTTTTCCGGTGCGGCGCTGCTGGTAGCACGCGTACAAATCCTGCTGCAATTCTCGGACGGTTTGGTAGCGTTCCTCTGTGGAAAAAGCGCAGGCTTTCATGACGATCGCCTTCAATTCCCGACTGCCGTTCACCGGCGGCGGAAAGCTCTCCCCGGCAAAACGGCGGTTTGCCGCGTCCTGCCGCTGGGCGGCGGTGGGAATGGCAGGTGGGAAGGGGAGAAACGGCAGCGTGCGCCGGTTCATCATCCAGTACAGCACCATGCCCAGAGAATAGATGTCTGCCTGCGCGCCGTAGTGCCAGCGGTTGGCAACTTCCGGTGCCATATACCCCATAGTGCCGGTCATGGTTCCGGTGGCGGTCTTCTCGGACACCTTGGCAATGCCGAAATCGCCCAGCTTGAATTCGCCCCGGTCGGAGACCAGAATGTTCTCCGGCTTGATGTCCCGGTGGACGATATGATGCTCCTGACAGGCGAGCAGCGCATTGCAGAGGCTAAGACCCAGCTTCAGAACGGCCATTTCCTGATAATCGGCGCTCAGGACATGCTTCAAGGGCTTCAGCAGCTCCATGCGGATGTAAATATCCCATCCAATGCCGTCCGTGTGCTGCACACACTGCACATCGTGACAGGCAACCACGTTCCGGCACCCGTTCAGCTCCTGCGTCAGGGTATATTCGTTGACCAGTTCCCGCATCTGGTCTTTGTAGTGGGCGGTAATATTCTCCTTGCTGAAGGACTGGGAGTATAACTCCCGAATTTCACTGTTATCCTTCGGCACGGTCAGCTTTTTCAGCGCAGCCTTTTCGACCCGCCCGTCGGGCAGGGTGCGGTGTATCTCATAAACCCCGCCGAAGCTGCCCTCGCCGAGCTTTCTGATTACCTCCCACCCGGGGAAGCGAACATCCGGAAATTGCTGAGCCATGGGGAATGCCTCCATTCTTTAGAAAATTACGGCCTCTTTTTCCTGTCCTGCTCCGGCTGCTGGTCGGTCGGCTCCTTGACGGCTGCCGCTACCAGATCCAGCGCGTTTTCGGACAGTTCCGCTTCCGCGGAGTATTCCCGGACGATTGCGGACAAAGCGTCCTCAGGGTTGGTGAGCTTCTGGCAGTCCGCCGCTCTTTTCAGCATCCGATGGATGTTAATTTGCATCTTCTGTTCCCTCCGTTACGACAATAGCAATGGCAGAATGGTTGTCTCCCTGAGCGCCGCAGCGGCTGACGGCCAGCGCTTTCATCCGTTCCAGCCATTGCGCTGCTGTGTCTTCTCCGCCCCAGGAAAGCATTTCCTCTTCCAGAATCAATTCCCAAAAGCCGTCGGAGCACAGCAAAAACCGATCTCCCGGCTGTATTTCCAAATCATTCAGTTCCACCTGAACTTCTTCCTCCGCGCCCAGCGCCCGAAGCAGATGGTTCCGCCCGGCGTAGCCCCGGAGCTGCGCCTGCGTGATCTCTCCGGAAAAAACGGACAGCTGGGCGACACTGTGGTCGATGGTCTGAAATGCGACCTGCCCGTTCCGGAACTGGTACAGCCTTGTGTCCCCCACATTGGCGGCAAAAGCTTCCGTTCCATCCGCCCAGAGCACTGCCACGGTCGTCATCATCTGATTTCCGTCCGTATGCATGTCCCAGATGCGCCGGTTTTCCTCCTGAATCGCACCGCAGAGCATGTCCTCGTCTACAGGGTGCGCGGAAAGGCGGGAGAGGTGTTCCGCGGCATCCCTTGAGGCAAGGTCTCCGTGTCCCATGCCGCCCAGACCGTCCGCAACGAGGGTCAGAAGCGTCCCCGGCGTCCCGGCGGCGAAAACAGCGTCTTCATTGACAGGGCGTCCGCCCTGTTCCGAGTAGCAAGCCACATCAAAGTTCATTTGGTTTCCTCCAATTCCGCGCTTTTTCAGGAGCGCATACCCAATATCACAGGGATTCTCTCTGCCTTTTCGACAAATCGGGGACCCGGCTCAATAGTTTCTCCAGACCGTTGATCCACAGCGCTGCCTCGTTCATTGCCTGAGGAAGGGCATCCTCCGGGACGTAGTGCCGCAGCCGGGCGTCCGGACGCAGAGTACCGTTATCCAAACCCAGAAGCTTTCTGGCGAGGCTGGCGTCATAGCGGTCAAAAGCGGCGCACAGGCCGACGCAGTCCGCCAGAACCTCATCCCGAATCACCTGAATATCTCCCGGGTAACATTTTCGATAGATAAAATGGGTCAATTCATGGTATTTCCGGATTTCTCCGGAGGCCTCTTTCCATATTTCCGGGGGAAGTACCACTTCCTCCGGGGAGAGGCCGCTGTAATAGCCTGTACTCAACAGAATCAGGCTGTCCGTATAATTTTCTTTGTTCTGCGTGTACCGGCGGAATTCCGCGTTCCAGTCTGTTCCGCCGGACGCAAGATAGGAACATTTGTGCTTTCGGATTCGTTCCCAGTTGGCAAGCCCGCCGATGTACTGCGCGCCCACGGCTCTGGGAATTTCTCTTGGCTCGCAGCGGTATGCCAGCGCCTGAACAGCGCGCTCGAATTGCTCGCGGTGGGTGATTTTCCAGAGACGCACCGACCCGAAGGCGGTTTTTTTCTCCAGGAGATCGTCCTCCGTGCAGAACACGACGCAGGGGGCGGTCGTCACTGGCCGCCCTCGCAGTACCGCGTCTTTATATTGCGCAGAGGTTTTCGTCTCCCATGAGATCGGAAGACGAAGCTGGGGATAGCAATTCAAAAGATCGTCAAATTCATTTTTTCGCATAGCCGAACCTCAGGCAGTGTACATCTCGAACGACCTCTTCTGGAAGAACGGCCGCCAGGACGCAGTCTTTGAAAATTCATCTGTATATCCATCCAGAAGATATCCCTTGCAGTTGCCGGTGCAACTCATGTAGGCATCCTGAGAAAATCTTGTGAATACCAGACGGCAGCGCTGGTCGCCCGTTTCTTCGACTAAGTAAAATACTGCTCCATCCAGATCACTGTCATCCAACTTGCAGTCTTTAAAAATCTGCTCAATCTGATCAAAGCAGGCATAATAGAACTTCGGCCCGATTTCTGCCTTCATGGATACATATAGGTATTTGCTGCGTTCGTCGTCCGTCCAAACCTCAAATTCCGGATAATTTTCCTGAATATAACGAATGATTTCTTCATCCTCCGCAGTCAACCTGGACAGTCCAAAATGCGCACTGTCGCTGTTGAACTTGTAATCGGCGGAATAAGTGTATGCACGGGTTCGTTCGGCCTGAAGGTTGTAGGCGATCAACTCCAGAATGTAGCGGTATTGCTCATCAATACTGTCTGCTCCAAGCATCGGAAATTGGGTGAAGAGAAGTGTGTCTTCCGTGATCGTCGAGGTGATCTGCGCAGACACCAGTGGATCATCATACCAGCCGTAACTCAGGGTTTTGTCGTCTCTCCATCTCAACTTGGATGTCAGCTCTTCTACAGCTGCCGCATCGGTATACTGAACCTGCAGGCCAATATTTCCGCTGCCTCCTATCGGTATGATCTCCACACTTTTTACGTTCATATCCCATGTGGGAATTTCTGAAGAGTATGCCAGCTGCAGTGATGGAGAGTCGCTGAAGAATTGTAACATATCGGCACTCAGACGCTCCGGGTTTGTGCGGATCACGGCAGTGTCCTCACTTTGTATATCCATGCCAAAGGCATAATGAAAAAGCCGATTTAGAATATCACTTACATGCGCTAGCGTTGCTTGGTAAAGAAAACGATCGTCAAATTACTTCACTCAACAATCGTGTTTGTCCATTCTGTAGATCCGTAATTGATGATACTATAGATTTAAGAATCAAAAAATACAGCACCGGCGATGATATTATCCTGCTCAGTAGTGATATGCAGTATAATATTATAGAGATTGACCGAAAGATTTCTGAATACGAGGCTGAATACTCGCAATGGCTTTCTAAAATGAAAAGATATGAAGAATCCATCAATATTGCATCAACAGAAATTGATGATATCCTAAAGCACAAAGGCCTTATTGATATCAAAGAAGCAGTTGCTGAAGATCTGGATACCATTCGCACCAGCATGGCAGAAAATGAAAAGAAGCTTAAGACAGCAAAAAAATCACTTCGCAAATATGGCGAAATCAAGAAGAAAATCAATGAGCGATACTACGCCTTGATGCTATCTGATAAGAATCGTTTCGGACTTGAAGGAATCGATGCAAAAAGCTTCGAGAATATTAAGCGAACTTTTTCTGCTGGAGGTAGCAATAATCCGCTTTCAACAATTATTTGGTATGTTAATCTAATCCAGCTAAAGCACGAATTCAATCCCACGGCTATAGATTTTCCTGTTGTTTTTGATAGTCCTAACAATGCAGAGACGGACGAAACAAAAAAACGCCAAATATACAGATATATTTGTGAACGAATAACCGAAAACCAGCTCATCGTTTCGGGCCTTGGTTTTTCGGGAGATGAGATTTTGGATTCTTTTGATTCCGTTATTACCCTTACCAACAACAAATACGAATTGCTTTGCCGGGAAGACTATGATGCTAATGTTTCTTTATTACGAGAACTGAATAACAAATAATCGAAGAATCCCGGAATTGGTATTACCCAACTCCGGGATTTTTAGATTATCCAAAGCTGTCCAGATCGTTCAGCATTTCCAAGATGTCTGCGCTAACCTGTTCCACATTCTCATGGGGATTGGCAGCTGCTGGTGTAGGAAGCGGGACACTGGAGCTGAGCCGTTCTTCGATCAGCTGCCGGATTTTATCTTCCAACATCCGGGTATTTAGATCGGAAACATGAACCTGAATGTGTACCCGACCATCCAGCAGCCCCGGGTTATCCTCCAGATATTTGTTCAGGGCGGCCACGATAATTGGGCTTTTCCTGTTACCCAGTTGCTCAAGGAACTGGCCTGCCTGCCGTTCTTCGACAGTGTCCATACCAAATTGAAGGGTGTAACGGTACTTTCCATCTCTAATCAACGCGGTTCACCCCCGTCTGAGGTTAAGCCCGCAGGAGAGAAAGTTGCCCTTCTGCCATTGCCTGATAGCCGATGGCATTGGCGTTCACATTCTCTACGAAACTGGCAGAAGCTACCAGAGGGGAATGCTCCAGATAATCCCGGAACAGGACAGAGCCGCCGCCAATGAAGACTGCCGGGTTAGAACGCAGGTCTACCTTCAGTTCACGCAGCTGATCCAGAATGTCTTTTGCGTGCTGTTCAGCGGATTTGCGGATGGTATCCTTTACATCCGCGGGGAGAATGGTTTCCTTGCCGCGCAGCACGGCGCTGATATGTTCATCCTCAATCTGCATATCATGCAGGGCGCCGACCCTGCGGATGATGTCATTGTTCATGGTAATGACGCCGGTTTCCAGACTGCGGCAGAACTGCATGTCAGGCTTACCGCTGCGCAGGAGCAGAACATCGGTGGTGTAGCCGCCAATGTCGATCAGAAACAAGCGCAGGTGATGCTTGAGCTGGCTTTTCTGAGGCGCGATGGCAGCAAATGCCTGCGGATACACAAAGACATCCCGAATCAAAATGGTCATAGGCTTGTCGTTGTAAGAGAATTGGACGGACTCACTGCGTTTGAAGTAGGCCCTGAACTTGTCCTTCAGAATGCCGTAGTGTTCCGGGGGCAGACCTACCGCCAGCTCGATTTTCTCTGCTGCGGGCAGAGGGCCGGCATAGGAAAGCTCTTTGGAAATAGCAAATAAGGTGAGAATGAAGAAACTTTCATCCCGGGTCTTATCCCGGCGATACGGAAGACGCTGACCGGAAAGGGTCCAGTATTCTCCCTTATACTCCAGAACTTCATCTGCCATAGGCGGGCGGACAGAGTGCCGTGCCAGACCGGAAATAAAATTGTAGTGGATGGTCTTGATGGCGTGATTACCGTGGTCGACTGCGATTAACATAATGGTTTCCTCCTGAATAATGTTTTGTATACTTGATCACACCGCTGCAAATGCGTATTTGCAACACATATGCTTATAATTTTTAGAAATGCGTACAAAAAGGACGGAGACCCGGCTGGGTTCCGTCCTTTGCGAGATGTCAGAGCAGACCTTCCTGACGACAGTGCCATACATAATCGTCAAGGCCTTTGTATTGGGGATCCCATAGGTAGGTTCCGTAGTCGATCCCGGACTGAGCCAGCATAGCGGACAGATTGAAATAGCCATCCTTCACATGGGGATTTTTCAGATAGTCCATGTCGAATGCCGTCATGATCTTGGTGGTTCCCTTGGATTGCACGTACTCCAGTGTTTCCTTCAGATGATTCAGGGAATTGACGCCGGGTACCGCAATTACCGTCAGGCCGGTAATGTGGTGGATGATGTCTGCCTTCATGGGCCCTTCGGTCAGAAGGACTGTCGGGGTAGGCTCGCCAGCGATATGGGTCCAGCATTCTGCCTTACAGCCGTCCTGCTTTCCAACGCTGGTGAGCCATCGAAACTTTCCCTTTTTAATGAAATCCAATCGGATCTGCAGGCCCTGGATTTTTCCTTCTGGGGTTCTTGCCGGTACGAGAATGCCTCGCCTTTCCTTGCTGATGGTCCAGTTTCCAGCCATATCATGGTAGAACCCGGGGACACCGGCCAGATAATGGCCTTCCTCATGGAGCTGCTTTGCAATGGCAGAGAAGCCTGCAACGGGCATGGTCTTGTAGCCATTCTGACAGATCATTTCCTCAGTCATGCCTCTTGACAGCAGGTTTTCCAGATGTTTTGAATGCGATACCTGCCATTCCTACCAGTTGGTACGGATGCTTCCGGATGATATCCAGAGTATCCTTTCCATACTCGCGGTAGATTTTGATGGCCCGGTTGGCGGTAACACCGTGGGGAGTCAGAAAGGCAATCACGTCCCGGGCACCGCGGGTGGCCAGATAGGAATCGCAGATCATCCTGAGACGCCTTTCGCTGATGCCCCGAATGGTCATGAGCTTTTCCGGCTCCTGATCCAGAATCTCCAGCGTGTCCTGTCCGAAGGAATCGTAGATTTTCTCTGCGATTTTTCGACCAACGCCCTTGATCTGACCGGATGCCAGATAACCAATGATGCCTTCTCTGGTATGGGAAATTACCTCCTCGTAGCTCTCTACCTCGAACTGGAGTCCGTGCTTCGGATGTCTGGCCCAGTGGCCATTCAGACGGAATCGAACTTTTTCCGTGATGGGGAGGCAATAGCCGACGGCTTTGAACTGGCTCATGGCATTGCCGCTGCCATCGTGCAGGATTTCCAGCGGACGGTAAACGGCGATCATATAGTCAACGGTGGAAGCATCGGCCATCCGGGGGTAGAGGAGCTTATCAAATTGACATAACACTTGTTTTCTCCTTTCTCAAGAGCGTTCTCACTTGGCGACAAGCACATGCCGGGTCTGGGATACAGAGTACGCCTCCTCCACAACATCAAACGCTTTTGCCATATGAACGGCCTGACTGACAAGATCGTCAGCCAGACTGTCCAGCTCCTGTACAAGTTTTACACGGTCCCGGAGTTTGGAAAGCGACCATTCTTCGTAGTCGTCATCCATGTCTGTACCCCGACCGGGGAATGTGACGGACTGTTTCGGTGGAACACGGAAATCTACACGGGCTGCTTTCCCACAGACACCGCAAACATTGCCTGTGTCGGCGACACTGCGGCAGTTCCGCTGGCCGCAGTAGGTGCAGTAAGACAGATATCCGGAGGGCTTCAGATCCCCTTGGTAGAGGACCAGATAACCGCCGCTTCTGCCGTTGAACCCTGCCTGCCAGCGGAAGTTGTGGGCTGCATTAAACAGATACAGGGCTTCCTGTCGCATAAGCAAAAACTCCCGGGTATCGAGCATATCGTAAAGCTTGGATTCAATCTCAGGATCCAGACCAAGTCCGTAAATCTTGAGGTCACAGGCATACGATGTTGCATGATTCCAGGAGTTCATCGTGGAATATCGGAAATGGTTACGCAGGTAATCCGTCATTTCGCGGCGGGATCGAAGGTCGATCGGTTGAGAGATTTTTCGCATATTGCTCATCCCTGATCAAATCGGCTGTACCGAAACTTTCACCTTACGGCTGGTGGATATGTTCAACACATCCGCATAGACGCCGGGATACTTCTTTTTCAGAGCATCGGAGCTGGGCCGCTTGGTGGTTCTCGTTACGAAATCAATGAGGAGCTTGTCTTTGGTAGTTGTCAGAATACCATGCTCATGCTCCTTCATGACTTCGGCAATTCGCACGGAGTGTGCTTCGATCTCCTTTTCGTAGCGTTTCTTTTCGTCTTCGCATTCCCTGACTTTGGCCTGCAAGTTGGCGATCTGCCGAAGCTGCCGCTCAAACTTGTATGGCAATTCAATGGTAGGAAGACCGGGTTTGCTGGCACCATAGACGTAGTTGCCGCTTTTCTTTGCATACCAGTATGCCGCAATCGGTTCGAGCAGATGTCCCATCTCCAGCTGGTCGGCATTGTTTTTGGGTTTTGGCTTCATGCGCCCCTTTTTGATCATCCATAGCTCCAACGGGGTTGTCCACGGTGACACACCGAATATGGCTGCCACATCGCTTCCGCCGATGGTATAGGGGATATCGCCCTTGGGGCCATGCATACGGCATTCCAGCCAGCGGTCATTGCTCATTCCGGTGGTGTCGCAAAGTAATATCGGAGCAGCCATTACCACTTCAACTCCTTTGCAACATCATAGTCGCTCCACCGGATACTCAGAGCGCGTGCCATGTTTTCTTCGGCCTTGAGAAGCTTTGCTTCCGGGGTGTGGTATGTCTTCATCATGTAGGGAATTTCCTGCATGGCCATGAAGACATCATGGGCAGTCGCGGGGCCTCCGCCGTAAGCCATTTCATACATGGCGATTGCTTCCAGCGCTTCCTTCTTTGGGAGGGAGAGCTTTTTGCAGACCCGCGTCATGACGTTTACAGGGTACTCCAGCGGAATTTCCAGCAGGCTCTGCAGCTTTGCTACGGAATCACAGAACTTGGCGAACAGCTTGTCCATCTCAGCATCAAAGTCTGCAATCTTACGCTGATTCCGATGATCCACACCAATGCAGTCGCCGATATGGATCGGCTGCTGCGCGCCTATCAGCAGAGCGGATACTTTTGCGGAGGCAACGCCGGTGTCGGATGTCATGAACCGGATACCGGGAACCAGCCTGTTTGCCATCGCTGCCTGACCGTGTGCGGCAAGAGCCTTGGCATAGGCACCCAGAATCCCTTCCTTCTGATTGGGGAGGATCCAGCTGCCGCAGGTATAGGCATGGTCGGTATACCCGCTTTCAAACACGAAGCCCGGAAACCGTTCCCCCAGCTTCTTCTCCAGCGTAACCAGCAGTTCGTCCATGGGAAGCACGGAATAATCCGTTTCGTCACCGGAATGAACTGTGGAAACCTTTTCGTTCCGAATCAGCAGGAGCGCATCCGAATTGTGTACGGACAGGCAGGCGTTGAGTACATTGGCAAGGTCTTTGCGACTGAGTTTGGGAAGTGCTGTGCCATTGATCTTTGCGCGTTCGGTCAGCGTTTTGTAGGCCGTGCTGCGGACGGGATAGATATTTCCATCCACATTCAGCGCAAGGCCGAGGTTGGCGGCGGTGTCTTTGATTGCGTCCTCGCTGGTACCTGCGGCAAACGCTGCGGGGTGACCGTACAGGGGAGAGGCGGAGTCCAGAGGTTCCACATGAAGGTCTTTGACCTTACAGCGGCGCCAACTGGATGCCATACTCAGTGCTTGGTGATAACTGAGCATGGACGGATAGTTGTCAAAGTTTGCTTCAAAGTTGTCGTGACAGGATAACATGCTGCTTGCTCCTTTCGGTTGTTTGGCGGAAACCGCCGGATATAACAAAAGCCAGTAATCCCCGGAAGAAAGGAGACTACTGGCAAGTGTTTACGATATTAGTTGTCAGAAAATAGAAAAAGTGCCATTTGCACAAAAATGCAAATGACACTTGAGAAGAACCCGGAAACTGTGTTTTGCCGCTGCAAAACTCTGATACTATGTTGATGGCATTATATCATAGCTGCCGGCATTAGTCAATTACCGGATTCCGGAAGTTTTGTTTCCGGAGGAGAGGTGCCGCAGGTACGGTGCCTCTCCTGACTACTGTATCGTCATGATATCCTTTGCGAAAGGAAGAAAGCATTCGATTTTGTCAGTGAATGTAAAAAAGGGATGCCGCGTGAAGCAGCATCCCGAGATGTAGTGGACTGTCAGATTGAAGTAGCAGATGAAATCACTGCTCGATAAGGGACCGAATGATGTCTCTATCGGATTCCGGCGTTTTTAGGAGCTTCATTGCGTCATCAACAGAAACAGACAGGTTTTCCATGATTGCACGAATGTTGCCAATTTTTCTTTCCAGACGACCCTCTGCACGGCCTTCTGCGAGACCTTCTGCATAGCCTTCGGCGAAACCTTCCGCACGGCTTTTGACCCGTTCAGCCATCACCAATTTTTCAACTTCTCTACACATGGTGGTAACTCCTTGTGGGCAGTATTGTTCGGCCTACGCTCACAGTGTAAGTCTGTATGACCAGTAGTAAATGAAATTACTGCTCAATAAGTATCCGGACGGCATCTTTTTCCGAATCGGGTAATTCCAAGAACTGCATCGCTTCCTCCACAGAGAGGGACATCTTGGCCATAACATTACGAACCGCTCTTGCGCTCGATTCGATGTTTCCTTCCGCACGGCCCTCTGCACGGCCCTCAACACGGCCTTCTGCACGACCTTCATCCCGTTCAGCCATTACTAATTTCTCAACTTCTCTGCACATGGTAGTTGCCCCCTTTACATTTTCCTTGAAATACCTTACGCGCTCGGCAAGAACTGGATAGTGCATGTCATCTGCCTGTGTACAGGAGAAGTCATGCATCAGCTTGCCCAGAGGCGTATCGTTTTTGCACTGCGCATTGACATATATGATGTGGGAGCCGTCGCCGAAAGGCTTTCCGGTCTCCTGAATCATGCGGTCAATGTGGTAGATGGGAAGTCCTGCCTTCAGGACATCCCGTTCTGTAATGAAAATAACGTAGGTTTCCCGCAGCTCTTCGTAGCGGTCACCGGCGTGGGTCAGATTTGCGTCTAAAAGGCTGCTGTTGTATCTGGCACGGCGTGCGTCCGCACCCTCGTCCCGACGCTGGATCTCAATGTTGTAGTGCTTGCCCTCATGGTCGACAGCTAAGATATCCAGACGAACGGAGCGTCCCTGAAGATTCTTGATGCTGTATTGACCGTGGACTTCTTGTACAATGAGATCGCTGCGCTCCAGAATGATATGCAGCAGCAACTGCGCACATTCCTTATCCTCGAAGACTTTGCTCATAAAGTCATCGTCCAACAGGCGAAAGCCCTGCAACAGACGCATGTACTTGGCATTCTGCCGTACAAACTCCTCCGGAAGACCGGGGAATGCATCCAGTTTTTCTGTTTCCATGATGTTTCCTCCTCTTGTTGGCAACAATAGTATACCACATTCCGTTCCTTTCGTCCAGTGAAAATATTGTAAATTCGCGTTATCTGCAGGCACTTTTACAACTTTACTGGCAGTAACAGATGGGGCAAATATGCTATCTCCAATTCAGCGTGTATCCGTTCAGATCTTTAATGCGCTGCAGGATTTTGGTAAAGAGCGTGAATTTGGGCGGCCATTCATCGATGATCCACCCAATCACCATAGCTTCCAACTGTGCATCCGGCTGAGCGGTCACAAAATTGCAGCCATAAGCCGGAAGCGACTGACCCGTGTACTCGGTATAAATGCCGATCTCACCGCGCTCCAGCTTTTTCTGATCTTCCCATGAGAATACCAGTTTTCCGAGGAACGCGGAACCATGACATTCTTTGAAGGCACGGATGATCTCACGGGTGAGGTCATTGAAGTTTTCGTCTCCTGCCGGGACATCGCTGAGATGCCCCCGGCTGGACAGGTATTCATCCTGCTTTTGTATGGCTGCCTGCAATTTAGTGACGTCCATAGTTGCTGCTCCATTCTCAGTGGATAGTTGATAGCTCATACCAGTTTCTCCTTGTACTGCCTTACGAGGTCGGACGAGGCTTTCGCTACTGATTCCCAGAAGGAATCAATCAGAAAACCGTTTTTCTCCAACTGCCTGCGGATGCACTGAGGGACATTGGGCGCAGTGACCATTTCGGTGATCTGCTGCTCGGTAAGACCTTCAAGTTCGTCCCGGCCTTCAATCTGCTCCGCAAAATACCTCCGGAGCTGGTTATCAAGGAGACTGCGTACTGCATCATCGTCAATGGGAAGCTCCTGCTGCTCAATGCAGACTTTATAGTGATTCTCACAGTACGAATCGTGAAGCCCGCATTCATAGCTTTGGGGTGTACATTCCATTTCCCAATCGGGCAGGTCGGTCCATTCGGAAACATATCCGCTTTCCAGCTGTTCAGTAACCAGTTTTGTAAGGATGTATTTCGCCATGTCGGGGGTTGTGGTGAGAGAGAAATCCTCACCGTAGTTTCCACCGAATGCCCAGTCTTCCCGGATAATATAGATTGTCAGTTTTTGCCATGAGGGTATTGGTTCCAGCACCTTGAGCATATCGGGAGCCATGATGACTGTGTCCAGTCCAATATCTTCCAGATGCATCTCTCTGCGGTATAGTTGCGAGAATCGGCTTTCTATGGCCTTGATGTCATCAGCCAGCACAGGGGGCATAAATGAACAGTAGATGTCCGGGGTATCGTTTTCTGTTTCCCGGTCATCGCCGTCCCGGATCTCTGTGATGGTACCATACAGTCCCTCATAATCGCTGGCGTCGTTTGCGCAGACCTTGCCGCCAATCGTGTAGGTTACGCCTTCGCATTGAAATTGTGCGCCGACTCGGTTCATAAACATAAAAAATAGTTCCTTTCTGTCATATCGACAGGTGGGCAGCGTGGCATGTGCCGGCTGCCCACCCAAGAATGTAGGGCGTTTTTGCTATGGTTTCTGCGTCTTATAACGCATGAAATCACCTAAGAAAGCGTTTGATGACTGCTGTCAGCTTCACCGGGAGCTGGTTCAGGTCGGTAATATCAAGGAAGGAATCTCCATAGATGCGCTCAATGTTGGGCTTGTCCTCGCCGATTGCGGCGGCAATGAACAGAATGCCCTTGCGCTTGTATTCCTGCTTGATGCCGCGCAGATCTTCTTCAGCTGCGGTACCGCTATAGCCTCTGGCTGCGGGCTGTCCATCTGATAGCAGCATGAGTATCCGAATTTCTTCGGGACGCTTGGATAGCTGCTCAGCGACAAACCGCAGGGCGGCACCGTCTCGATTGCTGTTTCTGGCAGAGATGTCCATGAGCCGGAACTTATCATCCCGGTCGATGCTGTCGAACTCCGCATAGGAGTACAGATCAACATCGGCACCCCAACTGGTGGAGTGTCCGTAGATCATAATCGGTATGTTAAGAGACTGGCAGAAATCATAGAGGATAATGGCTGCCGCTCGTGCATAGGTGCTGCGGTCACCGCAGGACATGGAACCCGATTCATCCAGCAGCAGGCCAACGGAAAGCCTTGGAATCTCGTTTGGAAGATTGCTCGTATAGAAAACCTTCCCATCATTCCTGCACAAAGCGTGTGCATCCAGACGACGCCCCATCACCAGACCGGTTTGCTTTCCGCCGCGCTGTTGGTCATTTAGTTTTTGAACCAGACTGCGCTGGAGTTTCTTGGAGATGTCCAGCAGCGGTCCGCAGATCTGGTAGAACTGATCCTCCAATTCGTCGTCGACCTGCGCGATCCGATGGACCTGAATGTTCACACCACTGTGGATGTCGCCATAGGAAATGCTCTGGGCAGCTTCGTTCAGCTCTTTCAGGCGCTCGGTTTCGAGCTGCTTACAGGCTGCCCTTTCTGCCATCTGCCCCAGCATCCGTTCGATGTCCGTGGCAGCATTCTCATTCATTTCCCGCGTGTAGTCGGAATCATACTCGGTGGAGCCTCCTACGGGGGCAGACACGGAATCCGTCTGGTGGAACGGAATCCGGCCACCTTCCTCTGCGGTTGTCTCCTGCTTTTGGGAATTTCCACCGGAGCCGCCCAGCGGGGCGTCGACGTCATCAGATCCGGAGGAATCGTCAGAGTCGGTTTGATTGGAAGCCGGCTTTTCTTCAGATTTGTTCTCCTCCGAACTGCCGTTACCAGACTCATTTTTCTTTTCTCCTGGAGCCTCAGACTCATCCGGTTTTTCATCGTCATCCCCAGACCCATTTTTGCGGGCCAGAGCCTGCGTGCGGGTACGGGCTGCAGCATTCGCTGCAACGCCTTTCCTTATCCCAGAACCGGAAACAGGCTTTTCAGATCCGGTGCCTTCTGCACTGGATCCGGTAATAACCTGAAGCAGCCCGGAAAGAACTTCGCCCGCCGAACTCCCGGTTCCGGAGGCAACTGCCTCATCCTGATGCTTTTTGCAAAGCTCGATGTAGTCTTCAATGTGATGCCAGCAGCGGATCAGGATAAGACTGACGATTTTCCAGCGCTCCTTTGCGGAAGTGGTGGTCACGGCTGTGTCCAACTGCGGTATCAGCCGGAAGATTGTTTGGATACGCTCGTCGCTCAGAGGCGTCTCGCCATATTTGATCTCGCCGTACAGGGCATAGGAGAGCATGATTTGCAGAATGGTATGGAAGATGTGACCGGAGCCGGCATCTTCCATTTCCATCATTTGCGTTACAGTGCGCATGTCCTGATACTGGTGATCGCGCATGACAGACAGGTTATAGCCGAGTACACCGGGAAAATCGGCGAGAATCCGGCCTTCGATGTATCCATCCTCCAACACATTGGCAATGTAGAATGCAATCTGCATCGCAAACTCCAGATTCCTAGGATCCAGTTTCACATATTCCCAGAAATCGCGTTCGTTGGCGGCATCCCGGGAGGTTTTCAAATCTGGGGGCGCCGGATACCACTTGAATTTAGACAAATAATTCATGTAAGTTTGCTTTACCAGAAAATCGGTATACAGCACATGACCTAACTCATGCGCGAACAGCCCCGATACCATCTCATAGCGATCCATTCGCCCCTTAATCTTGGTGACACACGGGTGACCCGCGTTGATCAGGATAGATGCGTTATTGGTGCTGGCGGCGTGCTGATCGTTTGGCTGCCAGTAGATATTGACACGGACACGCCGGTCATATCGATACCGTCGCGTTTGCGCTGCTGCTACATCCTCGTAGTGACCAGCAAGGATTCGGGAGGTAAAGAACTGCTTGTCTGTGATTTTGCTCCGATGTTCGTTCAGAAGCTGCTTGACACGTTTGTGACTTACTCTTGCCATTGGAAAGCCTCCTTTCTCATGCGGTCTTCCGACGCTTGGGGGCAAAGATCGGTTCCAGAATCGCAGTCTTCAAAGTCTCCCGATCCTCCGGATCAGAGGTGGCCTTGCTGATGATTGTGCAGAGCGCAGAGCGATAAGGGTCGCCGGTGATTTCGGTGCTGTTGATCCAGTCGATGAGGCTTCTCATTCCGCAGGAACCGTCGGTGATGCCGTTCTTCCGCATATACTCGGACATATCATTGACGACCTGAACCATCTTATGAACAATAGTCAAAAGGAAACTGCCCCATACATCATTCTTTCTCCCAAGCTTGATCACTCGGTTTCTTGCTGCCTTTTCTCACTATTACCACCTCTGCCATTTTAGCACAAAACAGAAAAGGTAGACAACATGGTGGTTTCCCATGTGTCTACCTTTATTTTACAACTTCACCGGGCTGGTGGTTTTCTTTAACCAATAAAAATATGACCCGAGTTGGGACATATTTCCTAATGACGGATGATAGATACGTCTGCTTGCATGAGAGCGTTTTCGTTGAGCATTGCTGTAACAGTAAAGGTACGGCTAGTGTTGTCATACTCCCACAGAAAATCGCCGTGGTATTTTTTAAGGGCCTTACTTACACTTCTCAAGCCAAATCCGTGAAAGCAGGCATCAGATTTGGTGGAGACTAGATGATCTCCCGACTGTTTCGGTGATTCATCGCAACTGTTACTTATGATAATCACGCTATATGAGTTGCGGTGCACGGTGTTGAGCAAAACGGTTTTTGCTTGTGATTTTTCTGCTGCTGTAACAGCATTATCCAGCAGATTCCCAAGGATGGTCACTAAATCGGCATCATCCAAATGGGAAAGATTACACACCTTAACATCATATTCAAATTGGATACCCCGCATTTCGCAATCTACGGTATATTTTTGAATCATAATATCCAGCAGCCTGTTTCCGCTATGGCCGTTACGGGTGTAATCCCGAAGCTGCTTTGATAGATTCTGCACGTAGGTTCCGATTCGGGGATCATCGTTAATTGCTTGAATTGCGTCCAGATGCTTTTTGGCATCGTGAGCGTAGATCATCAGCTGTTGATTCTGCTGCTCCAGAATTTGATAGTATGACTGCTCGGTTTGGAGCCGGGACAGTTCGCTCTTCATTTGCGTGGTTTCGTTATCTATCTTCACCTGATATGAGTAGGACGCGAACAGTAAAATGGAGGAAACAAACAATGAAATACTGGAAATTGACAGGAGAAGCTGAACTTCGTGTGAGCATTCAGGCTTTACGCAAATATACCAGAATACAAACGTGCAGAATGTTGCGGCAAGGGGATATATAAGGAAGTTGATAGGAATTCTGGCTGTTGTACCCTTGGGGTTAATGACCCGAAGTATAAGCAAAACAGCAATAAAATACATTGTTTTACTGGAAATGGCTTCAAAAATAAATAGTAAAAAATGCTTATCGACTTAACTCAGCACGCTACAAGATATAGCGACAGCTCTGGTCAAGCGCAGGAATATCTGATTGCCCGTCATGCGGCGGTT
>ENA-OPCY01000660-OPCY01000660.1-human-gut-metagenome-genome-assembly--contig:-NODE-660-length-24568-cov-4.226451_pt1 | contig 24568 bp, 27 predicted proteins | sample MGYA00241568_ERZ501487 | MGnify/ENA primary metagenome ERZ501487 (study PRJEB25962, sample SAMEA2042574) | human gut metagenome | biome: human gut; feature: human-associated habitat; material: faeces... | reverse complement strand
TAAATGAACATATTCTTGATGATGACAAATACCTCCTTATTTTTAGCGTGGAAGAGGTAAATCGTTTGGCACGTGAAGGTAGGCCTTTCCGTGATGCATATAAAAAGGTAGGTTTGGATATTGAAGCAGGTAAATTCTCGCATACTAAAGAAGTACACCATACTCATGAAGGTAGTATCGGCAACCTCTGTAATGCAGAAATCTCCGCATTGATGCAGCAAGTGATTGATGGATTCAACTTTTGTGGAATGGAGAAAGCGGAGAAAGCACTGCTTGGAAGATAAAATAGACTTTCGGAGGATAGTTTTTTAAACTTTCCTCCGAAAAGATTTGGCAGAAACAAGTAAACTACTTATCTTTGCACCCGTTGAAAAAACGCGGAAATAGCTCAGTTGGTAGAGCATAACCTTGCCAAGGTTAGGGTCGCGAGTTCGAGTCTCGTTTTCCGCTCTTTCTTTGAAAGGATGCTCGAATGGTGGAATGGTAGACACGAAGGACTTAAAATCCTTTGGCCATTGCGGCTGTGCGGGTTCAAGTCCCGCTTCGAGTACTCGATTAAGCTCTGTGAATCATTGATTTGCAGAGCTTTTTCTTTATCCGTTTATCACTGATTAATTCTGTCTCAAATCCTGATTTAAGCCCGTTTCTAGGTTGATTTATGCGACTTATGTAAACCAAGATGTAAACCGGAAATATGTATGAATGCAACGGTTAATGTGCTGTGCTACAGGTCTAAAACTCTTAGTAATGGTGAGCATCCATTAATGATTTGTGTGTGCAAAGACGGCAAACGGAAGTATGTCGGTCTTGGAATCTCTGTAAATCCTAAATATTGGGATTTTAAGAAGAATACTCCTAAGCGTAATTGTCCCAATAGGGAACAGTTAATTAAGGTTATTAATGAGCAAGAACAGAAGTATGCTGAATGTGTGCTTGAATTCTCCGCGGAGAATCGGGAGTATTCACCTGCATCTTTGATTGAAGCGGTTATGCCTGCACGGAAGGCTAGAACGGTTGGTGAACTGTTTAATGAGTATATAGCCCAACTTAAAGACGAGGGTAGGTTAGGGTATGCGCTCTCTGTACAACAGGTATGTAACTCTCTATTGAAGTATAGAGGGCATTTGGATATTTACTTCTCCGAAATTGATGTAAATTGGTTAAGGGCGTATGAATCTTGGTTGAGACGCTGTGATTTGGCGGATAATACCATTGGCATACGGTTTAGAACATTGCGGGCTGTCTATAACTTGGCTTTGGCAGAAGGTATAGTGAAGGTGGATTGCTATCCATTCAAGAAATACAAAGTCTCTAAATTACATAAGGAGACAGCCAAACGTGCTATAACAAAAGAACAGGTGAAGCAGGTTATTGAATATGATGTGTCAGGGTCACGTTTCTATAAAAGATTGGCAGTTGATATGTTTACGTTCTCTTACCTAATGGGTGGTATAAACTTTACTGATATGGCATGTTTAACAGATAAGAATATTGAAGGGGAACGTTTGGTTTATGTCCGTCAGAAGACAAAGAAGTTGATAATGTTACCATTGCAAGAGAAAGCTATAGAAATAATGAACCGTTATCGTTCCCCACAGCGTAGATATATATTTCCTATATTGGATAATAGAGAGCGTTCTCCACGTCAGATAAGGAATAGAATTTATGATGTGTTGGCTAATGTGAATGGGCATTTAGAGGATATTGGGAAGGAGTTGGGTATTGAGTTGAAGATTTCCAGTTACGTTGCTCGTCATTCTTATGCTACTGTATTGAAGCGTGCAGGAGTATCAACGTCTGTTATCTGTGAGTCTTTAGGGCATAGTTCAGAACGAGTGACACAGATATATCTTGATAGTTTTGAGAATGCTCAGTTAGATGATGCAATGAAGCATTTACTCTAATTTATAATGCCGCTCTGTTGCATAATGGAGTGGTATTATTTATCTTTACGGCGTTAAATGGATATAATATGAAGGAGAAGATAACAAGATATAATAATGTTGATGCCCACAATGCAATTAAGCAACTGATGCTTAGAGGTGAAAGGCTGGTTGTGAGGTTCTTCAGCGAGAATACCCAATATCTCCCGTGTGCATTGGTTGGAACGGATAATGTCAAGGCATTCAAGTATGTAATATACCAAAACAGTTTTGATTGGTTGATGGGCTATCTTATGTGCGGCAAGTCCTATATGGAGGATATAGACGCAAAGCCCATAATGACAGTTGAGGAAGCCGAACATATACAAGATTTCCAATTTCATGTATTGGAGATGTTCATACGGAGTGAGATTTCACTTCAATTCACACCTCTGTTCCTTGATAGAAGTAGTTATATTACCGGTATTGCTCCATTTGATTATGGTAAGGTACTCTTCAAGTTCTATAGGAAGCAGGAACTTATAGACTATTTAAGAGAACATGGTATAACGATATGATGGAAAGCCTGCCCCCTATTCAAGTCAGTTCTCCCGACCAGTATCTTACCGATGTGTTGGAACAGATACCCACTGATATTATACTATATAAGACCATAACCGGACTTGGTGCGACCTATAGTGAGTTGAAGGCTGCCAGACATTCCATCGTCATAGAGCCGAATGTCCCGGTAATTAAGGGTAAGTGCAAATCGCCCAAACATAAGAACGATAATTTATTTGGAATATATGAAGGGATAACTCTGGAGAATATCATTAAGTACATCCAATCCAGTAAAGGGAAATGGCTTAAGATACTCACAACTCCCGAAAGTTTCCCTAAGGTCAAGGACGCATTTCTGGAAGTAGGTATAAGCATGTACGATACATGCTTTTGTCTAATAGATGAAGCGCACAAGGCAGTTAAGGATGTGGATTACAGAACTAATATAGTTCTGCCTATGGATGACTTCTTCCAGTTCAAAGGCAAGGCACTGGTATCTGCCACTCCCCTAAAGTTCAGTGACCCACGTTTTGAAGAGTACGGTTTCAAGACCTTGAAGATAGAGCCGACATACGATTGCTCCAAACTGGTGAATATAAAGCCATGCAATAACGTGATAATGGAATTAAGGGATGTGATTAGTCTGTTCCCGGCACTGACTGATTGGAGCGAGGACAAATCCTATTTCATATTTACAAACTCCATAGACCTTATCTATTCTATAATGACCCGGCTGAAAGTATTGGATAGGTCTTCCGTCTTCTGTGCTCCCAAGAGTATGGATAAATTGAGGCAGAACAAGTTTATCCGGTGTTATGACGAATGGGATAAGGACAATATGAGGCAATACAACTTCTTCACGAGCCGCTTCTTCAATGCCTTTGATATAGAATTGGATGTTAAGCCCTATCTTATGATGGTTACTGATGTGTATTTTGCAGAGCAGACCGCACTTGACCCTTTCTCCGATGTAATCCAGATTATAGGTCGGTTCAGAAATGGGGTCACTTCAATCGAGCATATCACCAATGTGAACTATGACCTGCCCCAACGGAGTGAGGAAGAGCTTTGCAGCTTTATGGATACGAGTGAGAATGTGTATGAGACACTGCGTAAGTTCTATGATGCAGCCCCCAATAAAGGGGCAAGGGAAGCCTATAGGGCTGCAATGGAAAGTCTGCCGTTTAATAGGATGCTTGATAGGAACGGACATAAGAACTGGTTCGCCATTGATAATTATGTAAATGATGCGCTCGTTATCGGATATTACCATGATAACAAGTCTCTGCATGCAGCCTATCTCCAACATGATGATATACTGAATGCCCTCATGTGGGTTACTAATTATCACTTCGTGGATGATGAAAGCTTTAAAGTCCGACGGGAATTGAAGGCTATGAGCGTCAAGGACAAGAGGAAGGCTATCGTAAAGGAGCTGCAACTTTTAGGAAATTGTTACTCTGAGCAGGAGCGTGAGTTCAAAGCTGAACTGAGGAAGGCAGACCCCTTCATAGTGAAAGCTTATGAAATGTTGGGTGCGGACGGAATTGAGGAGCTTGACTATTCCTATACCAAAATTAAGGAACGTATGGTTATTGTGCAATATCTTGCAGAGGCTAAAGGTACGGAAGTCATCCAGTTGATTAAGAACTCTTTCAAGGTTGGAAGGAAGTATAGGCTTGATTATATAAAGAAGGAACTTATACGTATCTTTGATTTGTTAAGAGTAACCCCACCCAATAAGATTACGGCACAGACTATCAATCAATACTTCAATACCCAGAACGCATGGATTAAGAAAGAGAAAGCCCTATTGCTTGTAAGTGAGAAGATATAGCTGGACCATTCAACCTTTTTAGGCTGGATATTTGTATTATATGCCCGGAATGCTAAAAGGTTGAATATACGCCATTGCCCGATAATCCAGATACCGACGTTTGGAATATTGGGCTTTATTCTACATTGTAAACAGTTCTTTCAATGTGCGGCATTATGGTTAGTTACTATCTGAATAGTTTACTACCTTTGTGCTACTTCAATGGAAATATATCCAGATACCCCTACACCAATCCAGATTACTTAATAAAATCAATCTATCCAAATTCCAATAATTACAATGGAAGAATTCACGTATGAAGAAATCAGAGCTAAGGCTTTGAAGCAAGGAGTTAAAGATAATATATTCCAAGTCGGCATGTGGGCGCAATTCAACGGTTACATGAAATGTAAGCGTAGAAGGAAGGGCAAGGTTTACACCATATATGTGGCGTTGCGGAGGTTGGCTTACTGAACACTACAGAATTATAACAAGGACATTGACCAACCAGAATTTAATTGCCGACCTATATTTGCGGTAAACTGGAGGTATAAAGTTGTGGTAAACTGGAGGGATGACTTGCGGTAAACTGGAGGCCTATTCACTACCTAACTCACTACCTTAATTACACTACTTATGTTAGTACGCAACGCTTCGCATTGCTTTACAAATGATGGAATGGCGATAGCGAGTAATAGGGCTGCTGACAAGTCGTGTTATCCTATGCAGGCAAGCAGATACAACCATTACTAATTAATAAATCCAAATAACGGTATGATAATACATGTACCAACAAAGACAGCTTTTAATAACAGACGTGAAGCAAAGGAGTTCTTGGGAGCGGCATACTTCTGTAAGATGCTGAGAGAAGGTAAAGATATTCTATTCATTAATGACGCACACATTGCTTTCAATGGAACAATATACAGTACTGACAAAGGGAATAACGGAGATAGACGGTAATAATAAATTTACGGCTACACTGGTATATGCCTATATAAAGTCAAGAGAGAACTATGAATTAAATGTTACCAGCAGGCTCACTTATCCTAATATTGCCAAGAATATAAAGGTGGCAGAAGGAACAGTCGAGAATATTGTACCTGCATTAATCTCCAAGAGGGCGCTATTCACTAAAGTAGATGGGAGGACTATGCCAGATGAGAAAGGAGAGATACATACGCATAATACATACTACTTTGCCTCAAGCTATCCCAATTACTTCTACATCAATAATGCCTTCTTTAGTGAAGACATAAGCAGTGGCATTGCAAGCATCAAGGAAGCCAACAAGGTCAAAGGTCTGTTACTCCAATTAAAAGCCGTATGTATAAATGAGACCAATAAATATATCAGCAGACAACCTTATAAGGGTGGAGTAAATATCAGTGAACTGTCAAGACTGCTTAATACTGACAGAGATACTCTGACCAGGTTACTGAAACTTGCTGTAGAACTTAAACAAGTGAAGTATATACCCAAAGGCATACTGATTACCAACAGACATATCATACCGGATTATATAGTGGCACATAATAATAGGCAAGGCAAGCCTCTATTGACATCGGTATATCATACAATCTATAACTGGTGTCTTGATAATGGGATTATTCCTCCGGATAGGAATGACACGATACATAAAGTGGGCAATAAAGTGAAAAGGAGCAATGAGATACTATCCAGAATAGCCGCCAAATTTAATGTGACCGATGAGGATATTGTAAGGTTGGCAGATGCCAGTCATGTAAGTGTCAATGTGTATCTACAGAATGCAATAGAGACCGAACAGCCTTTCATCCATTGTTACCTCCCTTATGTGCTAAGCCGGAGACTTGTTACCAAACCGGAATACATTACGTTGGAATATATAGCAAGTACATTGAATATACCGCCAATTGACAGTGAGGATGAAGATAACCCCATAATCATGTTATAAGTATTGTCACAATACGACCTTTTAATAGGATATATTTCCATTATATACCCCAACTCAAATTAGGTAGTCTCTAAATAATACCCCCTCCCTTCCAGATACGGGAACTCTTTCCATACAGTTACCAAGACTGCATAAAGTGCAATTATCAGCCAGAAAGCAGGCATGAGGTGTATATTATGCGCTTTATTGTCATGTTACTCCTACGTCCCTCACCTCTCTTAGATGGGAAATGAACGGTTTAACGCAATCGCATTCCAGACCGCAAACGCTTTGGCTACGGTATTACTGGCTACTACAGTAATGTCTGTGTATTACAGAGCACAATTGCGGAAGTCTATGGGGCATTACGCTATAAAGCGTGCTATTCCCTTTAATTCACTTATTACTAACCAATAAATTATCGCTTATGGAAGATTTAAAGGCAATTCTGACGGTTGGTGCAATACTCGTTGTACCGTTCATTACAGCACCGCAGGCAATGTTTGCCATAGTGCTGTACATTATCGTTTATATGGCGTTCAGATGGAGAAATTTCTAATTATCAACTTAATAATTTACAGATTATGGAAGCATTACAGATTATGCCAGTCATGGCACAGAGAAGGAACAGCAATTTAGGCGAATTTGCAGAGGATGCAACGGTTGTAACGGACGATACAAAGGGGAAACGACCTCTGTTCATAGAGGCTAATACAGTTGAAGCGACTTTACAGCATTTGAGGGACGACTGCATAATTCCAGTATTCGCCAAAGACAACGAGGCTACATTGTCGCACGTCTCGTTCATTGAAACGGTGCAGGATGCAGCACATACTTTCTTTAACGGTGAACGGATAGGGCAGCCGGATATAAGGGTGTCACACGTTATCAAAGGTCGTATTCCAGAAGCAATACATAAGCCTGCCAATCAGTTATTGGAGAGTGACAAGACCATTTATTACGAGCGTTGCGCTTTCGTGATTGAAATACCTACCATCTACGAGACGGTGAACGGTAATAGGCTGACCCTTACCATAGGTGGAGTTAGGGCTTATAACCATACCAATCTGTACAGTAAAAAGGGTGCAGAGCGTTTTAAGGTGTTCATAGGCTTCATTTGTAATGTCTGCACCAATTTATGTGTATCTACGGACGGTTATCTTACTTGTTTGGAAGTAACCAATACCAACGAATTATATCGTGCCGTATTGGAAATGTTCAACAAGTACGACCCTGCCAAGCACATACATCTGATGCAGACACTTGGCAATACCAGTATGACAGAACATCAATTCTGCCAGTTACTTGGAAGAATGCGACTTTATCAGTGCTTGCCACAAGGCTATCAGAAGGCTATCCCCAGAATGCTGCTTACTGATACACAAGTAAACAGTGTGGCTAAAGCCTACATTAATGATGAGAACTTTGGCTGTCTTGGCAGTGACCTATCCATGTGGAAGTTCTACAACCTGCTTACTGGCAGCAACAAGAGCAGCTACATAGACAGCTTTCTGGATAGAGCCTACAACGCTACAGAACTGGCAACGGGCATTGCATCCGCTCTGCATGGTGATGAAAGATACAGCTGGTTTCTCTCTTAGCTGTATCTGGAATTATATCCTATTACTGGTTTCTCAAAACTGGAGATTATGCTACGGAATTTATTCTATGTGTTACTGGCTACTTTGGTATTCTTCATTGCAATGGCATTGTTTCCATTTATAGCGGTAGGATATATCCTGCTGCTGGGCTATGCCATTGTTAAAGGATAGCTTGGTATGGAGGACATCTATATAACAAGGTATAGGTGTCCTCTTACTGTTAATGGGAGAAATGTTCACTTCTATTATTAGTGAATGTTCCTTTGATTATCAATAAGTTGGATATTCCAACTTAAAAATGATATTCACTTTTATTCATTTCATTATAAGACTGAACGTTATGTCACTTAAATATTCAAGTACAACCGCAGATTATCTGCAATGGAGCGAGGCAATGAACTTGATAAGGAAGTTAGCCAAAGACGGGAATTATAAAATTTCGCTTCTTGTTGCTCTGGGCTGTTTTACTGGCTTAAGAATATCTGATATTCTGGCTTTACGCTGGAAGCAGATATTAAATGCGGAGGAATTTACCGTTATCGAAATCAAGACGGGAAAGCAAAGGACTGTAAGAATTAACATGCAGCTACAGAAGCATATCTGTGACTGCTACAAGCATATCAGTCCTATAGGCATAGACGCGCCTATATTGGTAAGCCGGAAAGGTACGGTCTATTCCATACAGAGGATAAATGTAATCCTCAAAGAGGTTAAAAGGAAGTATAGGCTGCATATAGGCAACTTCTCATGCCACAGCCTTAGAAAGACTTTCGGCAGGCAGGTCTATAACATGAACAGCGAAAGTTCGGAGCTTGCACTTGTCAAACTCATGGAGCTATTCAATCATTCCAGTGTATCAATTACCAAGAGATACTTGGGATTAAGGCAGGAAGAACTACTTAATACTTATGACTGTCTTAGCTTCTGACTAAACATAAGTAGGATATATTAAGAGGTTTAAATACAAACTCTTAATGTCCTACTTATAACCTAATATGTCTCACTTCATCAACATAAATATCATACAAATTGGTTCTTTGGTTCAATAATACATGAATATCTAATAAACGCTCGGGGGCTACTATAAACTCATATTCATTTCTTCCCAATAAACAAGTTACTATATCAGCCTTATGAACTGTAGCCGCAAGCACTATTCGTTTACTTCTTTCTGAAGTCAACTCTTCTTCCCTAAATGCGAAGAATTCCGCGACCTTCTGTTCGGGAGTCCAACTAACTCCAAACTCTTTACTTTCAAATTCTTCTTCATTAGTTCCTCTATAAATTGTAAATTCTTCTGGAAATTGGTTATAATAATCCAATTCCTCATTAGTCATTCTATCAGTCAATGAATATTTACTCAATATAGAAACTAATATAAAGCGGTCATCCCGAGCAGGATAATCCATTTGATAAACATGTTTCCAACCAAATGCTTCAACCTTTGGAGACATTTTACGACGAATTCTGACTTTTAGAATGAAGTTATCAATATAGAAATCCCATAAACCACGACTATCCCTACTACAGAAAATGGATAATAAGAGGTCTTCTGTTATTACAGGGACAGTCCTTAGTACATTAAGGTAATCAACTTTACAAAGTCCAAACCAATCTATCTCATTGAATAGAGTATTAGCATTATCAAAGTCTTGTTTCTTCAATAAAGAACAATACTTCTGAAATAGTTCTATCTGCGATGTGTTATCCATTGTATTATTATTAGACATTTCCCTTCGTTTTAATTTGCAGACAAAGTTAATCATATTTATAATAATAGTCATATTGAAGAGTAAGAAATCTAAGATTAATCGACATATCTTATTTACATATTAAAACCTTTCTGTATCTTTGTACCAATCCTAGAAATAGGAGGACATATTAACGAAAGGTGTTTTGCATAGTTCTTGTCTCTAAATTCGCCAAAATTTATACAATCACAGGAACTTGCACAACACCGCACTAGTGCTATATGCCTATCTAATGATAGTTCATATATCGTCTGGTGCGGGTTACTGTTGTGTATTTGTGATTGGAGCGTTTGGCGATGCTTGGAGACATATACATTGGCAGTTCCCGCACCTATTTGTATGTAGAACTATATCTATTGGGAACTAGATATAACAATTAATCGACTATGGAACAGGCATATTTACAACTAGCTCCTACCTCTCAAACAGTATGTAGACAGTTAAAATCTTCACTAAATCCAGAGATTAGGCATTTTTATATTAAAATCTTTGGGTAAACAAACTTAGTAATTATTATCTTTGTAGCAAGATAAAGTATTATAGCAGTCAATTATATGCTATCAGTTCTCTAATACTTTAAATACTATGATTAACTACTTTCTTGGGGAGAATTGGGGAGTATAAATCAATATCTATAAGAAGCAGACATACTATTTATTTACCTATTCAGTTCTATTATCAGATAGTAGAATGAATCTACAGAATTATATTCAACCTTTTAACAAGGATTATTTAGATTATATACCCTTCACAATGAAAGGTTGAACGGGTATTATCGTATATATAAAGTAGAATATATAAACACAATTATAACAGATAGATTATGGGATTATTTGGTAAATCAGAAGAAGAAAGACGAATTGAAATCATTCAATATGAAGTTGTAATTGTTAATTCTCTTATAATGAGTTTATTAACGATTGAGGAGAAGGGAATGTATTATTGCCAGAGTCATACTTCAGAAATCCGTGATATAAATAATAAACTAATGATGCACATGCAAGTAATTCAGGAACATTCAAACAATATGCCTTCCTCTAGCTTTGTTAAAATACCAGTACAATGGTCTGACGGAGTGTCAACAGGAAGTATGTTCGATTGGATGACACTTACAACTATAACTATAAATAATATAGCAGACCAATTGGAAGAATGGGGGATATGTATATTATGAGAACGCAAAGAATAGTTGCATTAGTTAAACTGCTTGTTGGGTTGGCGGCAGTTGACGGTAGACCAAATGATAATGAGTTAATGTATATATTTCAACTAATGAATAAATTCTCTATTCCGTTAGAAGAACAACTGCCACTATTAAAGAATATGACCGATACAGAAGCAGTAGCTAACATTAAATTATTAGACGATAGTACTAAATTGAGACTACCGTTTATGATGTACTATTTGATTAATTCTGACGGTCCTGCTACTCCAGAAGAAATAAGAAGCTTTGAAACAATAATGCGAGCTATAGGACGACCATGTCCCTATGCTTCTTGGCATGCTCACTTGTCACGTATAAATAAGACAACAGAACTATGATGTACATTAAATTCTCAAGTAAAGATACTACAGCCATTATTAATGCTACAGATAAATTAATAAACTGTAATCCTGCTAAAAGTTGGAAAGTAAAGTCTATTTCACCGGAACTTAAAGAGATTTGTAGGATAGTCAGAGGACAATTAAGAAGTATGGGATATATGGAATACAAAGTGAATTATCTGCATCCTTTAATTGAGGTGATGAACTTGTTTGGTTCATTCTTCAACTTCTCTACGGCAGATACTATACAGAGAGCTATATCATTATATCCTTCCTATGCTTCTGGTTCAAGAGTTATTCGCTATAAGACAGAACAAGGTGATAATTTAGTTTATGCTGATGATTGATTATGGGATTCTGGGATAAAGTAAAACAAAATGCGCACTTTGCAGGAGAGAAGAGGCAATGTACTCTTTGTTTACAACAAGTATTAATGATGTTGGAAGATGAAGCCTATGCAAATTTCACTCCTGCGGAGGCTGCTAGTTTCTGTAAGGAACTAAAGATTGCCTATACTAACTTTGCTTATCGTGTGCAAGAATATAAATTCACATCCTTGACAATAAAAGATAAAGAGTATAATGTCAAAGAATACGATGCTATTATTCAAACTAAAATACGATATATATATAAGAGATATGGTATCATTGACACCAGGTTTAAGTAGCAGGCTTTTGTATTTATTTGGAATATTAGTTTGTTCCTGCCAATCCAAGCAGCAGGCTACAGAAGCAGTTTCCAGTATAGACAGTACATTACAGACCAGTGCTACTGTCATACTGGAAAGCAAGTTGTCTGAACTTAATGCCCAATCTGGGCAGGTAATTGTTATGGAAGTCCAGACTGGGCAGATAAAGGCTCTGGTTGGACTTGAAAGGAAAGACAGCGCAGACTACCAACCATGCGAGAACTTCTCTGTGCAACAGCCTACTGGCTTGATGCAGGGTGTCTCGCTATTGGCTGCACTGGAGACTGGGAAGGTGAAAGTGAGTGATAGGGTGAATGTAGGCAATGGCATTTATGTCTGTAAGGGAGATACTGTTTGCGACCATAACTGTCATAGAGGCGGCTATGGTGAAATTACGGTAAAGCAAGGACTGGCTAGTGGCTCAAACATTGCTATAGTCAAGACTATGGAGAATGCTTTTGGTAACAATGTACAAGCATACTTCAATCGGTTGAATAATATGAGTTATGGTAAACCAGACAGCATCGCAGGAATAGCCAATCTGAAACCTGCATACTTTATTACTCCTAAAGATAGCGGTTGGAGTGATACAACCTTTGCGTGGTTCTGTGTTGGATATAATCAGACTATTACTCCCATACAAACTCTAACCCTTTATAATGCTATTGCTAATAGTGGAAAGATGGTACAGCCTCAGCTTTACAAAGACGGTACCATAGTTATCAATCCCCAGATAGCAGGTAGGGCTAGTATTGACAGCTTGAAACTGGCACTGGCATATAATGTTACAGACGGACTGGGGCAACCTGCCAAATCAGATAAGACTACCGTAGCAGGAAAGCAAGGCACTATCGTAGTCTCTACAGATGATGGCAATACGATGTATGCAGTGGAGTTCTGCGGCTATTTCCCTACTGGCAATCCCAAGTATAGTATTATTGTTTCCATTAACAAGACTGGTTTGCCTGCTAGTGGTGGGTTGATGGCAGGTGATGTGTTTAAGCAAATTGTTGAGCTGCTATTTCCTTAAATCATATTTGTTGCTATTGATGTAAATGTTCAACCTTTCTAAGATAGAAATACTAATATAATACCCTTATGTCAGAAAGGTTGAATGTTTACAAGAGAAGAATTAAGAAAGCCCAGCAAGGCATAAAGTTTGTAAGCTATAATGTAGTGGAAGACCCAGTAATAGATTACACTGACATTACTAATCCTATTAATCCATTCAGTGAGTATTACATACCTACTACATATAATACAGAGCAGGCATTAGTAGTACCAGAAAGAGAAGACAGCAAGTCTGATACAGTAGAAGAAACTCCAGTAGTAGCTAGTAAGCCTATAGCAGAGCCAGTAGTCAATAAGCCAGTAGCTAGTAAAGTAGTTAATAATACTGCCAACTCAACTTGGAGTAGTCCTTATAAGGACAGAAGTAAATGGGCAGCTGACCTTACCAATGCCTATAAGAGAGCAGGTATCACTAATGATAATGCAATTAGAATGCTGGTATCACAAGATGCTTTAGAAAGTGCTTGGGGACGTTCTGCACAAGGTAAATTCAATTTCGGTAATCTGACTACTGGAGCTAAATGGAAAGGTGATTATGTAACTGGTAATGATAAGAATGCTAAAGGTGAAGCCATTAAGCAGAAATTTAGGTCTTATAACTCTATGGATGAGTATGCAGCAGATAAGGTACAGTTCTTAAAGAGACTATATGACTTTGACGAGAACGATGATATTAATAAGTTTGTAGCTAAGCTAACTGGTTCTAATAAAGGTAAGAGAAGATATGCAGAAGCTAGGAATTATGCCAAACTTCTCACTGGAGTTTATAATGGCATATCTAAAGGTCAGAATGGGTTAGTAGTTCAGAGAAGGGATGCTACATATGTATCTCCTACATATCACAATAGTCCCTATAGAGACGTAAATTATAAACCTACTTCCGAAATAGAAATAGTGTCTCCTAAATGGACTATGCAAGATGGCAGATTAATTAAAACTACTTCCCAAATAAAGAATAGAGTAATTCCTTTAGAAACAGTCAGTCCAGAATTTGATGTATTAACTGGAATAAGAGGAATGGCATCTTTATTAGGCAACAAACCTAAACCTATGATATTCAAGTCTAATACATCTAAATTGGCAAAGGCTGAACGGATGGGAATACCTAAAGGTGAGAGAAATTCGCCAAGCCCTTATAAACAAATTGGAACAGTAGATGAAGTTTCAGAGCATTACATGAAAGCTACTGGAGATATATTTGGTCCATTTATGGATAAACAATCTGAACATGCAGTATTTAACCATGCCACAGACCCTTCTAAAATAGTAAAGGTTTATGCCGTTAATGACAAAGGGTTCGCGGATATTGCCGCAATTAAAGAGTTCCAAGCACATTATATGAAGCGAAATCAAATTCCGTTTGGAGTTAAAAATAGATTCTCTGGGTATCTTAAAGGTAAAGATGGAATATTCCCGGTATATACGCAAGATAAAGTTACTCCATTAAAAGCAATGAATAATACACAATATGAGAAAGAAATATTCCCCAAGTTAGTTGAGCAGCTTAAAGCTAAAGGTTATACCCAAACATCTCCAGACGTATTCTCAAATGGGAAGTTTAAGATTACGGATTTATATCCAGATAATATGGGATATGATAGTCAAGGCAACCTTATATTCTTTGATGCTAAAACTTATCGTTTTGGAGGGTTGTTAGGCAGGCGGCATAGATTGTAACCATGAACTTTAAAGAGTTTCCAAACTTGATTGTTTTTATAGCGGTCATTGCACTGTTTACAGATTGGAGTAATATACTTAACATAGATAAGTTTACCTTCTATATCTAATGTTCCACGTTCGGCAAGTACATGTCCGCCAACAGCAGGGTTGTTATTAGTAAATGACTTCTTACAGCAAGGACATTTAGTAATGAATCTTGTAAATATGTTAACTTTGTGACAATAGTCTATCCACGACTCGTAACCATATTTACGCGCTTCATCATCAGAAGTTCCTACTGCTTGGATACAAGTTATTTCTTTAATAAAATCCATAATTATTAAACAGTTAGATTAATAGCTGCAAATATACAGATAATTATTAATATGACAGATGAATAACTATAAATCTAATAAATAAGAATTAATATGAAAGCACTACTATATAAAACAGAGAAGCACGTACCAACAGCAAGTGGGTACACTGCACTAGAGAATATGGAGACAGCAGGTATTATAACTACTTACTATCTCCTAGGTATTCCGGTTTATAAGTCACTTAAGATTGCTGCTCGATGTCCTTGGTTTGAAGGGGAGCAAGCTGCAACTCACTGGGAGAGAATGATGGATATTTAAAACTGTTGGTAGTTTCATCCCAATATACTACTTCTATCCATCCCTTACGGGGACCAGCAGAGATAATCTGATGAACTGTAAACTTGTGTTCCAAATCAGAATTGAGACATACTACATCTCCTTGTTTAAAATCAGCCATAATTTTAGATATTAGAATTAATAACTACAAAGATATAAATAATTATTAATATCAGAATTAGCAGATGACATTTATAGCATTCTTAAAGCAAGTGTTCACATCCCACTCGGGTGTATCATCTAAGAGACTCTGCGGAGTGGTTGGGTGGTTCGTCTGCTTGGGAGTACTGATATACTGTGCAGTTAATGTAATCCAAGCTCCATTAATGATAGATACGGTTTTATGGTGTATTATGGGATTACTTGGAATTGACAGTATTACTAGTATATGGAAGAAGATAGATAAGCCTAAGTAAATTTATAAAATAAAAGCCCAGCCTAGCAATTAAGCTAAGTTGGGCTTTTATTGTTATAATTATTGCTATGTTTATTGAGAATATTACATACAATTATTTACTGGCACTAGATACAAATGTGCCAGAGTCATATGGGTTCCAATTACTAGTATCTCTACGTATAGTTGTCTGTCCTAGGTTAAATTGCGGAACTTCTACTATATTGTCAAGAACTTTAAATAATTCTTCTAAGGTTAAATCTGGAAGTATTTGATGTAAGTTCTCTAATGTTCTTCTAACGTCAATCATAATAATATATTGTAGCAAACTGTATACCACCCATGCTAATATTAGGTAGTAACATCTTGTATAGTTCTGTAGATTCAAATGTATCTTTATATTCTCTAGGGACTAATAGAGTATCAACATGATGTCCTCTAGACATTCTAGCTAGATAGGAAATCTTATTATCATCGAAGTCTGTAAGTTCCAACATTATAGCATTGTGATGTCTAGGATAGTTCCCACTAAGTATTATCATAGTTATTCTTTAATTTTAACATAGAGTTGACAATGACAAGTTCCTTCTTCCATTTCCCTAAACTCTTTACACATACATACTGTATCTTCATTCCTTACTAAAGAGCAAGGACAATATCTTTTACCATACTTATCTTTATTATGCTTTAATCCTGCTAAAACAGTCTCTTTAATTTCTTTATTATCAGTTACTTTAATCACGGTTCTTATATTGTTCTGTAATGTTAACTAAGTCTCTGTGTGCTACTATTCCCTTATTCGTCATAAATATATAGTTCTTAATAATCGCTCATTAGAGTAAGCATGAACTGTCTTATAATTTCTAATGTATCTAAGATGATTGTTATAAATTCTTACACGTAACTACTCTATAATAAAGAAGAAGTTATATATTTGTACTTGGCATTTCAAGTTATGGTTTCCATTAACTTAATGCTATAATTGATAATTAATAAATATAAAGAATAGACTATGAGGTGGGAGATAGTATTAGCAGACCGACAAAGAAGATTTGAGGAGCTCTTGCAAGATTGTATAAATGGAGATTTGGATAAAATAGCAAGAGCAGATGTCTCGCTTATAAATAATGTGAAGAGTTTAATATGTGCTATAGAACACCATAAATATGATGTATTACGGTTGTTATTAAATAAAGGTGCTGACCCCAATTCTAGTTTACGGTGGTATCATGACCGTAACCATAAGTATTATATAGATACAACTCCATTGATAGAGGCAATTAAAATAAGTGATTTAGAATCTATTAAAATATTACTCGATAATGGTGCAGATATTAATTTCTGTGCGGAGAGAAACCTATCAGATATAGACGCATACTTTAACAAGGCAAGGATTAGAGTGAAAGAACCTTCTGATGATTTGTACATTAAACCAGGAGAGAAGAGAACAGATGATGAGAAGATGTATATTTTGAAATATGAAACGGGAGAGTTAGTCAATGTGTCTCCTATACAAATTGCATACAATTATCATCATGATAGCATTGTTGATTATTTGTTATCTAGAGGGGCTACGATGAAAGTTAATATAAGACCTACTGGAATCTTCCCGTTCCCATTTACTACTTTAGGCGAAATGTTGAGACGCTGTAAATTGTATTTCATCAAACAAGTGGGATTATGTGAAGAGCAGTATTCTGCTTTACGTACTCAAGTTAGGGAGTTTGAGAGTACTAAAGAGTTGTTAAGGGATTGGGAGACAAGTAACTCTGCACCATATCCACGTCTATTTATTCCAGCAACCCAATTACTACCAGATATTTCTCATGAATTTAAATCTCAATACATAGCATTATGCTCTCTATTTATTTTAGAATATTGGAATGCAACAATAAACTCGAAGACCCATATTGCAGCTATGGCGGATGTTGATGTTATTGGATATAAAATATGTCAAATTATATTGTGGCGAGAGATATACCCATCCCATAGATAAGGTCTTTCTTGTTATACTTGACAGTATGGGGATAAATTTATTAAGTAACATCAGTTAGTATCATAGCATTATCAATACTACCTTTAATTGCAGAATATATTTATATAATACCCCTATCTATGAAAGGTTGAATAGTTGTATTATAGGAATAATTCATTACCTTTGTAGCGTGGGTAAATCCTACAAAGAGATTATTAACTTATTGGATAACTAATCTTGCTCTACATTGTTGATGTAAACCAATATGTAAACCGGAGTATAGTTAGTGTAGGAGAGATTTACATAGCTCTCATTGTAATATGTTGATTATTAAAGATATATTGCAATCGTACTCGACCGGTGAAGTTGCCGGCAAGAAGGACTTAAAATCCTTTGGCCATTGCGGCTGTGCGGGTTCAAGTCCCGCTTCGAGTACTCGATTAAGCTCTGTGAATCATTGATTTGCAGAGCTTTTTCTTTATAAGCTCTTGATATGAAAGACCGTTTCCCTATAGCGAACAAAGTGTTTCCCTTAATAGAACAAGTTGTTTCATTATGGCGAACACTTTGTTTCCCTTAACAGAACATTTCGTTTCATCATATGAAAACAGACTGTTTTTCCTTATTGGAACAAACTGTTTCTCTATACTTGAACAAAGTGTTCATCTCTGTGAACTAACAAACTAACTATAATACTATAGTAGATGATATGCGCGTGGCACTTGGTAATATGTGCTTGCAGATGAAATAAAAGAATCTATATAAATAGCCTCCTCTTTATTGTTCAGAACAGCTTGGGGCGTTTGTTATTGAACCGATAGCCGATACCCAACATCAGATAATTGGGCTCATGAAATTCCCGGAGGTTATATCCTATATGGAGATACGAATTGCGTGTTACGTCTATTTTCAGGGCAAGAATCTGATAGAAAGACTTCATGTCACCGCCGCCGTGCAGAACATTGGCTCCCAGACCGATACCTACCGTGAAGTAAGGCATGACAAATTCTCCGCGGGCAGATAAGCCCAATGCCATCTGCTTCTTGGCGGGCGGAGTATAGAAGCCGTTCTCTTCTTCGTACGATTCTTTCATGTTCGCACTGTGGTCGTATACGCCGTCCAGCGCCACACCGGCACGGAATTTATAGCCGAAGTTGTACATGGGTGCAAAGCTGAAACCGAACACGTTGTAAGTGCCGGGTGCGGGTACCTGGCCACTACTGCCCTCATGGGCCACTGCTTTCTTTCGCCAGGAGCCGAACAAAGTCAGGTCGTAGCTGACGTGGCGGGGGAATGGAGGAACGATAGGGCGTTGCCATGATTGGGCGAGCTCATCCGCTCTGCGGTTAAAGTTATATACCAACCCCACTTTGCAGTCCACCGTGTTCAGACCGGAGTTGGGATATTGGGTGTTTCCGTTGGAAAAGTGGCTTCCGGTAGCTCCTATCATCAAGTCGAACTTGGGGGAGAGTGCCCACTTTAAGTAGAGGTTCACATTGAGATAGGCATTCACTTTCGAGCCGATAATCTGGTTCTCCGGGTTGTCATATTCATCGTAGGGTTTCCAGCCGAACGATGCGCCGAAGTTCCATTCATAGTTCAAGGATATGCGGGGGCTGAATTGGGCGATGCGTCCCCCTTGAAACAGATAGACCGCCAGCGGGTTGCCCAGCTCTTCCGGATTGCCGAAGTTGAAATAGCCGACTCCAATCCCTTGATAGGCTCCTATATAAGCCTGGTCGGCAACGGTGTGGGGACGGAGCTGGAAGGAGTATTTCAGATGGCCGGCATAGGCATTTTTCATGGCCTTGTATTGGTGGTTGGAGTACTCCAGAAAAGGGCTGGTCTGAAAAATATAGCCAGCACGCCCTTCTACGCCTAATCTGTGGATGAAGCGCTGTGAGAAAGGGAGTGTATCCCGTTTGTATTCCGAATGACTATCGGATGTCCATTGTTGGGCGTATATTGTATCAGACAAGAAAAGTACCGCTCCTAAGAAAGCCAGTATTTTCCATATCTGCGTTCTATTTTTCATATGCCGTGTCGGTCTTTCTTGTTTATAAATGTTCCAAGTGAAGTTTAATTTCGTGCAAATATAGTTCTTTTCTCCTTTTGGTATTCACAATGAGACAACTATTTGTAAAAAGAGGGGGTAAAACGGAAATCGTCAATAGAATGGCCGACTTCGGTTTTATCCCCTCCTTATTCATTCACCCGGATGTTGTCTTATGATTCAGATACTGGGTGGCGAGTGTTATTTCCGGTCGTTCTCCCGGATTTCCACACGGCGGATTTTCCCGCTGATGGTTTTGGGGAGCTCATCAACAAATTCGATGACACGCGGGTATTTGTAGGGAGCCGTCACTTTCTTCACATGGTTCTGCAACTCCTTGACAAGCTCTTCTCCGGCGCGTGCCTTGTACTCTTTTGCCAACACAATCGTAGCTTTTACCACTTGGCCGCGGATTTCATCGGGCACACCGGTAATGGCACATTCCACTACGGCTGGGTGGGTCATCAATGCACTTTCCACTTCGAACGGGCCGATGCGGTAGCCGCTACTTTTGATGACGTCGTCGGCGCGGCCCACGAACCAGAGGTAGCCGTCTTCGTCCTTCCAGGCTACATCTCCCGTGTAGTAAATGCCGTTGTTCCATGCCTCGTGGGTGCGGTTGGCATCACGGTAGTATTCCTTGAACAATCCCAGCGGTTTGCCTTTGTCGGTACGGATTACAATCTGTCCCTGTTCACCGGCTTCCACGGAACGTCCTTCGTGGTCTATCAGGTCTACATCGTATTGCGGATTGGGCAATCCCATGCTGCCGGGTTTCGGTTCCATCCACGGCATGGTGGCAACGGTAAGGGTCGTTTCGGTCTGTCCGAAGCCCTCCATCAGCTTGATGCCCGTTAACTTCTTGAAGGTCTCGAATACAGCGGGGTTCAAGGCTTCTCCGGCGATGGTGCAGTATTCCAGGCTGGATAGGTCGTACTTCGTAAGGTCTTCGTGAATGAGGAACCGGAAGATGGTGGGCGGTGCACAAAGCGACGTGACGTGATAATCCTGTATCTTCTCCAGTATGGCTGCGGGAGTGAACTTCTCGTGGTCGTATACAAATACGTTGGCACCGGCAATCCATTGTCCGTAGAGCTTGCCCCACACGGCTTTTCCCCAACCGGTGTCGGCAATGGTGAGGTGTAGGCTGCTCTCTTTCAGGTTGTGCCAGAAGCTGCCGGTGACGATATGTCCCAACGGATAGGTGAAGTCGTGGGCCACCATTTTAGGCTCTCCGGTAGTACCGCTGGTGAAGTACATCAGGGAGATGTCATCGTTCGTGTTCGGATGTTCCGGTTTCACGAAAGGAGCGGCGGCCTCGATACCTTTGTGGAAGTCTTCGAATCCTTCGGGAGCTTCCGGCCCGACGCTTACGAGGCGTTTCACAGAAGGAGACTCTGGCATAGCTGCCGTGATATGGTCGGTGATGACGCTTTCGCCGGCACAGACTATCATTTTAATGTCTGCGGCGTTGCAGCGGTATACGATGTCTTTCTTCGTCAGCAGGTGGGTGGCGGGAATCACCACTGCACCGAGTTTGTGCAGTGCCACAATGCTGAACCAGAATTCATAACGGCGTTTCAGTATCAGCATCACCATGTCTCCGTGCCCGATGCCGAGGCTTTGGAAATAGGAAGCCGTCATGTCTGTGTACCGTTTCATGTCGGCAAAGGTAAACTGCCGGCATTCGCCCTGGTCATTGGTCCACAACAGTGCGGGTTTGTCGGGCTGCTCGGCTGCCCAGGCATCCACTACGTCGTAGCCGAAGTTGAAATTCTCCGGTACGTTTATCTTCAAGTTCTTGATGAAGTCCTCCTGTGAGGTGAAGGATGTTTGAGATAAAAATCTTTCTACCATAACTTTATTACATGATTACTGCCAGGAATTTTACAGTCTTTCCGTCAAGCGCCTTCATGCCGTGCGGCAGTTTGGAGTTGAAGTATAGACTGTCTCCTTCGTTTAAGATTAAGTCTTTGCCGTCGATGCTGACCATCATACGGCCTTCCAGTACGAGGTTGAACTCCTGACCGGTATGGCTGTTGTAATGTATCGGCTCGCTGTCCGGTTTCGGTTCTACGGTCACGATGAACGGGTCTGCCGTGCGGTTGATGAAACCGGCTGCCAGCGATTGGTATTTATATGCCTTGGTACGTTCTATACTGGTTCCTTTTCCGGCACGTGTCAGGAAGTAGGAGCTCATTTTGGGCTCTTGCCCAAACATCAGTGCGTCCAGTGATATGCCGTAGTGCCGTGCTATCTTCTGCAGCATGCTGACCGAGATGTCGAATTCTCCGGTTTCGGCCAGACGGTACTCTTCTGCAGAGATGTCGCAGTCGCGGGCGATATCGTCGGCAGTCAGTTCCAATACGTCACGCAGTCCGCGCAGGCGTTCGGCTATTTGTCTGATTTGTTCGTCCATAATTATATTTTTTTAATGGGTTGTTATTAAAGTGTGGCAATGTGCCAATAGGCTGCACAATGTTTAATTATACCGTAGCTCATAGGCATATCGGGACATCGTTACATTAGCACATTAAATATCATTTACTCGCTTTGATGGCTTTAATCACAGTGGAGGTGAATCCTTCATGTTCCAGCTCGTTGATTCCCTTGATGGTAATTCCTCCGGGGGTACACACCTTGTCAATCTCAACACTGGGGTGCGTGTCGTTGTTCAGAATCAGCTCGGCTGCCCCTTTCACGGATTGTGCCACCATGCGCATGCCGTCTTTGGGATAGATACCCATTTCAACGCCGGCCTGCATGGCTGCCTGGATATACTTAAGCACGTAGGCGATGCCGCAGGAAGTCATGGCAGTGGTTGCCGCAATCTTTTCTTCGGGAATGAGCATGGCGAGTCCCATCTGGTTGAAAATGTCCAGCATCAGTTGCTCCTGCTCCTTGGTGGCATTGCGGCTGGCGATGAGTGTCATGCTTTCCATCTCGCTGATGGCGGTATTGGGAATAAGACGGAACATGGTCATTTCTTTGTCTGCTACATAGTGTGTCAGCTCTTCAAAAGGAATGCCGGCTGCAACGGATATAAGAATCTCTGTGCCTTTTAGTTCCAGTTCCTTTATCACTGGCTCCATCAGCCATGGCTTCACGGCAAAGATTATCATATCTGCACCGGCTGCCGCTTCCTGGTTGTCATTGGTCACTTGCAATGCGGGGAATTCTGCCTTCAGCTTGTCCAGCTTGCCCTGGGTGGGGTTGGAGACAATGATGTTACCGGCAGGGATGATTGTTCCTTTTGCCAGCCCTCGGGCAATGGCTCCCCCCATATTTCCTGCACCGATAATTGCTGTTTTCATATCTTTTTGTTGTTAAAAGAGTTGTTTTGCTGGCAAAGGTAGATAAATTTTCTACAAAAAACGACCGAGAGAGAAAGGTATTCTGCTTTTCGGTCGTTTCTTTTGCTGGCTGATTATTTGTGTCAAATATTAAAGTACTTTCTTGAAGCGTTCCAAGAATTCCTTTGCTTCATCCATGCCGAGGCACAGAGGCGGCAGCAGGCGAAGTACATTCGTACCGCTTACACCGGTGAATACATGCTGCTCTTTCAGTAGTCTTAGGCGCAGTTCCTTGATGGGTTCTTCAAATTCCAGCCCTATCATGAGTCCGCGTCCGCGAACGTCCTTGATTTGAGGGAATTTCTTTAGTTCCGTTATCAGGAAGTTGCCGACTTGGGCTGCATTCTCTATCAGGTTTTCCTGCTCTATCACATCCAGCACGGCAAGGGCGGCACTGCAAGCCAGGTGGTTTCCGCCGAAAGTGGTTCCAAGTTGCCCGTATACTGGTGTAAACATTGGGCTGATGAGTACGCCTGCCATCGGGAAACCATTGCCGATGCCTTTTGCCACGGTGACGATGTCGGCTTTGATGCCGTTGTACTGATGGGCGAAGAACTTGCCGCTGCGTCCGTAGCCGCTTTGGATTTCATCGAGAATCAAGACCGTGTTGTGTTCCGTACAAGTCTGGCGGAGAGCCTGCATGAATTCGTCTGTCGGCAGTTGGATGCCGCCTACACCTTGTATGCCTTCGATAATCACTGCGCAGACATCTCCTTTGGACAATTCGGCCTTCATGGCTTCGATGTCGTTCAACGGGAGGTAGGTGACGTGCCCGCAGTTGTTGATGGGAGCGATGATTTTAGGATTGTTCGTTACTTCCACCGCCAGTGAGGTACGTCCGTGGAATGCTTTTGAGAAGGATATCACACGGGTACGGCCATTGTAGAAAGAGGCGAGTTTCAAGGCGTTTTCATTGGCTTCGGCACCGCTGTTGATGAGGAAGAATGAGTAGTCGTCATAGCCACAGACTTTTCCCAAGCGTTCTGCCACTTGCTGTTGCAGCTTGTTAATTACTGAGTTTGAGTAGAATCCTAACGTAGCAACTTGGTTACTCACCATCTCTACATAATGTGGATGTGCATGTCCGATTGAGATGACTGCATGGCCACCGTAGAGGTCGAGGTATTCGGTACCGTTCTCGTCCCATACATGGCAGCCTTTTCCTTTGACGATGTTGATGTCAAAGAGAGGGTATACGTCGAATAAATTCATTTTTTTTAGAATGCAGAAGGTTTCAACCGTAATCCTACGGTCTCTTCCAGGTTAAACATTAAATTCATGTTATGGACAGCTTGTCCGCTGGCGCCTTTCAGGAGGTTATCAATGCAGGAAATGATAAGCAGTTTGTCGCCATGCTTCTCCAGATGGATGAGGCACTTGTTGGTGTTTACCACTTGCTTCAGGTCGATATTCTTCTCCACGATGTGGGTAAAGGAATCTTTGGCGTAATATTCTTCATACATGCGGACGATTTCTTCCAGGGCCACTTTGGTCTTCACCACAATGGTGGTGAAGATGCCGCGCGGGAAGTCGCCGCGGTAGGGGATGAAGTCAATGTCCGCATCAAAGCTGTTCTGCAGCTGTTTGAGCGATTGCTTGATTTCGGGCACATGCTGGTGCTCGAAAGCTTTGTAGACGCTCATGTTGTTGTTGCGCCAGCTGAAGTGGCTC
>ENA-OPCY01000659-OPCY01000659.1-human-gut-metagenome-genome-assembly--contig:-NODE-659-length-24570-cov-1.963859_pt1 | contig 24570 bp, 24 predicted proteins | sample MGYA00241568_ERZ501487 | MGnify/ENA primary metagenome ERZ501487 (study PRJEB25962, sample SAMEA2042574) | human gut metagenome | biome: human gut; feature: human-associated habitat; material: faeces... | reverse complement strand
CAAGCAGATGAGGTGCTAAGGCTTTAGCCGGTGGTTTTTAGAGGCGACCTTTATGTAATCCATAAACTTTTCCATTGATGAAGTAAGCTTTGTACTTTTTATAAATGCAAGACCGACTTCTCTCTTATTTATCGGAACAGAAAGAGGAATTTCGACCAACTCTCCTCTGTTAAGCTCGTCCCGGACAAACTGCTTTATTACGCAGGCAACCCCAAGTCCGATACGGGCAAATTCAATAAGCATATCCATTCCGCTCACTTCAAGTATATGCTCAGGTTCAATATTGTTTTCCTTAAAATAATGATCAACGTGAAGCCTTGAAACATTCTCGCCGTCAAGCAGCATTATATTGGCCTTCTCAAAAATACCGCTTTCACCGCGAAGCTGCAAATTTTCTATATAGCTTTTAGTCGATACAAAAATATCTTCGATCTCTCCGAATGAATAGAATGTAAGCTCTGTCATATTTTCAGGCTTTACCATTAAGGCAACATCGATTCTTCCGTCCATAAGAAGCTTATGTATTCTCGCAGACGACTGACATTCCATTGTTATTTTTATATGCGGATTTTCTTCAATAAAGCCTTTTAAATGAGGCAGCAGCATAAATTTGCAAAGCACGGAGCTTGCACCTATACGAAGTCTGCCTATGCCAAGCTCATTTATCCGCTGAAGCTTTTCCTCGCCTGCCTTGATTATATCAAATGCAGCTTTAAGCTGTTCATAAAGTATCTTTCCTTCATCGGTAAGAGTTACTCCACGATGATTTCGGACAAAAAGAACTGTTCCCAGACTCTCTTCCATCTTTGTTATAGCCTTGCTTATTGCAGGCTGGCTTATATAGTTCATTTCTGCTGCTCGCGATATGCTTTCACACTCGGCAACAGCACAAAAAAGTCGGTATCTGTTAAGGTTGCTTTCTGAAATCATATTATTTACGCTCAAAAGCGTTCTCCTTTCTTTTATGTCATTATATCGATATAACTTTTATAACCCCAAATTATATCATCTATTCATTATATGTATTTGAATTATACCATATTATATGATATAATGCAACTATAACAAAATATTTTTTAGGAAAAATGAATTTTGTACATCATATTCTTTTGAAAGGCAGGATTTTTCCATGGGAATGACTATGACACAAAAAATACTTGCAGCTCATGCAGGTCTTGATAAGGTTGAAGCAGGTCAGCTTATTAAATGTAAGCTTGATATGGTTCTCGGCAACGATGTTACAACACCTGTTGCTATCAACGAATTCAACAAGGCTGGCTTCAGCAATGTATTTGATAAAGAAAAGATCTCTCTTGTAATGGATCACTTTACTCCTAACAAGGATATTAAATCTGCTGCACATACAAAACAGTGCCGTGATTTTGCTTCAAAGCTTAAAATAAAAAATTACTATGATGTCGGAGATATGGGTATTGAACACGCTCTTCTCCCTGAAAAAGGACTTGTTGCATCAGGTGAATGTATCATCGGTGCAGACAGCCACACTTGTACATACGGTGCTCTCGGTGCTTTCTCAACAGGCGTAGGCTCTACTGATATGGCGGCAGGTATGGCAACAGGTGAAGCTTGGTTCAAAGTTCCTTCTGCTATCAAATTTAACCTCAAGGGCAAGCTTAACGAATACGTTATGGGTAAGGACGTTATTCTTCACATCATCGGAATGATCGGTGTTGACGGTGCTCTTTACAAATCAATGGAATTCAGCGGTGAAGGCCTTGCATCACTTTCCATGGACGACCGTCTTTCAATGGCTAATATGGCAATTGAAGCAGGTGCAAAGAACGGCATCTTTGCTGTTGACGATATTACAAAGGCTTATCAGGAAGGCAGAGTAAACCGCCCTTACACAGTATATGAGGCTGATGAAGACGCTGTTTACGATGAAGTATATGACATTGATCTTTCCGAAATAAAGCCTACTGTTGCATTCCCGCATCTTCCTGAAAATACCCGTACAGTTGATGAAGCGGGCGATGTTAAGATCGATCAGGTCGTTATCGGTTCCTGCACAAACGGACGTATGGAAGATCTTGAAATGGCTGCTAAAATTATGGACGGCAAGCACATTCATTCCGGTGTACGCTGCATAGTTATCCCTGCTACTCAGAAAATATATATGGACGCAATGAAGAAAGGACTTCTTGAAATTTTCATCAACGCAGGCTGTGCTGTTTCTACTCCTACCTGCGGTCCATGTCTTGGCGGTCATATGGGTATCCTTGCCGCAGGTGAAAGAGCTGTTGCAACAACAAACAGAAACTTTGTCGGACGTATGGGACACCCTGATTCCGAAGTATATCTCGCTTCCCCTGCTGTTGCAGCTGCATCGGCTATTACAGGCAAGATCTCTCAGCCATCTGAAATAATGTGATCTTCATTAAATATCAACACATTGAAAGGAGTACATTTTCACTTGTGAAAATGGCAATATTATGGTCAAGCATATTATTATATGGACTCTAAAAAATGATTTTTCCGACGCAGAAAAACGTGAAGCTGCTCAAAAGATAAAAAGCGGTCTTGAAGGTTTAATCGGAAAGATACCGGGAATGACCGAAGTAAAAGTCAATATTGATCTTCTCACTTCTTCAAGCGGCGATGTTATGCTCGATACAACATTTGTTGATGAGGACGCTTTGAAAGCATATCAGGTAAACCCTGACCATGTTGCTGTTGCAGCTTATGTACGCAGCGTTGTCAGCGACAGAAAATGTGTTGATTTTGAATGCTGATGATCAACAATACATAATGATTTGAAAGGATTTGTTTATATGAAAGCATCAGGACATGTACATAAATACGGCGATAACGTTGATACCGACGTTATTATCCCTGCAAGATACCTTAACTCAGCAGATCCAAAGGAACTTGCTGCTCATTGTATGGAAGATATTGATGTTGACTTCGTTAAGAAAGTCAAGGAGGGCGACATCATTGTTGCCGACAAGAACTTCGGCTGCGGTTCTTCAAGAGAACACGCTCCTATTGCTATTAAAGCAAGCGGTATTTCCTGTGTGATCGCATCTTCATTCGCAAGAATTTTTTACAGGAACTCAATAAATACTGCTCTTCCTATTCTTGAATGTGATGAAGCCGCAAAGAATATCAAGGACGGTGACGAAGTTGAGATAGACTTTGACACAGGCGTTATTACGGATAAAACAACAGGTCAGAAATTTCAGGCTCAGCCTTTCCCTGAATTTATCAAGGAAATTATCAAAGCAGGCGGTCTTCTCAATTCATTGAAAAAATAAGGAGTAATTGACATGAATAAAAAAATTGCTGTAATCAAGGGCGACGGTATTGGTCCTGAGATCGTAACGGAAGCAATAAAAGTACTTAACAAAATTGCTGCAAAATATGATCATACTTTTGAATTTACAGATGTTCTTATGGGCGGCTGTGCTATTGATGCAACAGGTGTTCCTCTTCCTCAGAAAACTGTTGACATCTGCCTTAAATCAGACAGCGTTCTCCTCGGTGCGGTAGGCGGAAAGAAATGGGATAACCTTCCCGGCAATCAGCGTCCTGAAGCAGGTCTTCTCGGCATAAGAGGCGCACTTAAGCTTTTTGCGAATATCCGTCCCGCAAAGCTTCTTGCTCCTTTGGCATCAGCTTGTCCTCTTAAAACTGAAATTACAGACAATGGTCTTGACCTTGTTATCGTTCGTGAGCTTATCGGCGGTGCTTATTTTGGTGAGCATAAGACTGTAAAAAACGCTGACGGTTCAAGAACTGCAAGCGATGCTATGGTTTACTCTGATTATGAGATCGAACGTATCTGCCGTGTTGCTTTCGATATGGCTCGTAAGAGACGTTCAAAGGTTCATTCTGTTGACAAGGCTAACGTTCTTGATTCATCAAGACTTTGGAGAGAAATATGCCACAAGGTTGCTGCTGAATATCCTGATGTTGAATTCAATGATATTCTTGTTGACAACTGTGCTATGCAGCTTGTAAGAAATCCTGCACAGTTTGATGTACTCGTTACAGAAAATCTTTTCGGTGATATTCTTTCCGACGAAGCTTCAATGATAACAGGTTCACTTGGTATGATACCATCTGCATCACTCGGTGCAACAAGCCTCGGTCTTTATGAACCTATCCACGGTTCTGCTCCTGATATTGCAGGTCAGAACAAGGCTAATCCTATTGCAACTATCCTTTCTGCCGCTATGATGCTCCGCTACTCATTTGATATGTCCGCCGAAGCTGATGACATTGAAAATGCTGTAAGCAAGGTACTTGAAGAAGGTTACAGAACAGCTGATATTATGTCTGATGCTGATGGTCTTAAAGCTGTAAGCTGCACAGAAATGGGCACACTTATTGCTGATAAAATATAAGTAATAATCAAATTCTTTTCTTGAAACAGTACGTTGTATTATAATGCAATGTACTGTTTTCTTGTTGTTTCTTGACAATATTTTAATTTATGCTATAATTTATAATGGATCAATATATTATGGAGTTTATTATGATACTGTCTTTAGAAAACATCACTAAAATTTATAACGGCAATACTGTTCTTGACAATATTGCCTTAACAATTGAAGATCACGACCGAATCGGTCTTATAGGGATCAATGGCTGCGGAAAATCTACTCTGCTTAATATTATTACAGGACGTGAAGATCCCGAAACTCAGCCTGAACCTAACGTTGCAAAGGTCGCTGTTACAAAAAACTCTACAATAGGCTTTCTTGCTCAGAATACAGGACTTGACCGTTCAAGTACCATTATTGAAGAAATGAAGTCTGTTTTTGCAGAACTGCTTAAAGTTTCAGATGAGCTTCGCTGTCTTGAAAAAGAAATGGCTGAACCTGACGCTCACAATAATGAAGAGCATTTCAATAAAATTTCCGAGGAATATGCAAGAAAGACCGCTTACTTTGAATCAAATGACGGCTACCTTATAAATGTAAAGATCAACAAGGTGCTTAATGGTATGGGATTTGGACCTGAAACATATGACAGAGTTATCTCAACATTAAGCGGCGGTGAAAAAACACGTCTGGCTCTTGCAAAGCTGCTGCTTGAAAATCCCTCACTGCTCATTCTTGACGAACCTACAAACCATCTTGATTTTAATACTATTATGTGGCTGGAAGATTATTTGCAGGATTACAAAGGTGCATTGCTTATTGTTTCCCACGACAGATATTTTCTTGACAAGCTTACCACTTCTACCTGTGAGATCGAACGTGGACACCTTAAACGATACAAAGGCAATTACTCCGCTTACACAATTCAGAAGGAAGCTGATGTCACTCGCCAATTAAAAGAATACGAGGCACAGCAGGCTGAAATTGCTAAGCTTCAGGATTTTGTTGACCGCAATCTTGTAAGAGCATCCACATCAAATATGGCAAAGAGCCGTATAAAAAAGCTTGAGGCAATGGAAATAATCGAAAAGCCTGTTACAAATGAAAAGGCTGCCAAAATCAAATTTGAATATGATGTTGTACCTCCTATTGACCTTCTTACAGTAAAAAACATTGACATTTCAGTTGGCAGCGGTGCTGACAGAACCACACTTGTCGATTCTGTTTCTTTTGAAGTCAAACGTGGTGAAAAGCTTGGCATTATCGGTTCAAACGGTATAGGTAAATCTACTCTGCTTAAAATTATTCAGCGCAAGCTCCCCTGTTCCCACGGAATAATCGAATGGACCAAAAACGTTAAAATTTCATACTTCGACCAGGAAAACTCACAGCTTGATTTTAATAAGACCGTTATGGACGAAATACATTCACGATACCGCACTATGACAGATCAGGCTGTAAGAACCTTGCTGGGCAGTGTTCGTATGGTCGGCGAAAACGTTTTTAAGCCTATAAGCGTTATCAGCGGCGGTGAACGTGCAAAGCTTTGTTTTGCAATAATGATGCTTGAGCGAGGAAATGTTCTTATCCTTGACGAACCGACAAACCATCTTGATATAAGCACAAAAGAGGTTCTTGAAAAGGCACTTTGCGAATATGACGGAACTATTATTTTCGTTTCACATGACCGTTATCTTCTCAACAAGCTTGCAACAAGAATTATTGAAATAACCGAAAATTCTGTACAGAGCTTTAACGGCGGCTTTGATGAATATATGGATGTAAAGCGTTCACAGCAGCTTGCTGCCGAACAACAGCTTGAGGCAGAGCGGAATGAACGAGCAAGACAAGCTGCGGCTGAAAAGAATGTTAAAGCATACCGCACAAAAGAACAGCGTGCTGCCGATGCAAAAAAGCGAAACAGGATCCGTGAGCTTGAAAAGGAAATTGAAAAGCTGGAAATTGAAATGCAGCAGCTTCAGGAAGAAATGGCTTCTCCCGAAGTTTGTGCCGATTATCAGCTTATGCAGGAAAAATGTGCTTTATTTGAAGCCGCAAAAAACAAATCATCGGAATACTCAGATGAATGGCTTATGCTTTCGGAAGAGCTTGAAAAATAATCATTATGGACTGCTGCAGTTTAAAAGCTGCGGCAGTCTTTTTAATATACAGCTTATTTAAATTTGTTTTTCATTTTATAGTTACAATGCCCTCAGTAACAGTCATTGCCATTTGTATTTAAGCGAGTTATCGACTGCAAATTCAAGTTAAAGTTGGCTTCCCCCCTAAAAATAAAAAAAGACAAAGCCAAATTGACCTGATACGCACCAATGTGATTATACACATTATTTCAATTGAACGCATTAATAATTTGCACATATTGCACAATAATTGTTTGGAAAATATGTTTTTTAGCAATAAGTATTGACATCGTATATTATACGGCGTATAATATAGTAAAGTCAAACAATAAGGAGGGACTGATATGGTATTTCCGGTAAGTGCCACGCTGCTTGATGCCCTTGTTTTATCGGTTGTTTCAAAAGAAGATACTTACGGATATAAAATTACCCAAGAGATACGAGAAGCTATGGAAATGTCGGAATCTACGCTCTACCCTGTTCTGCGGCGACTGCTCAAAAATGAGTACCTCGAAAGCTATGACCAGGAATATATGGGCAGAAACAGACGATATTATAAAGTTACCGAAAAAGGAAAAGAACAGCTTAGTTATTATCAGGAAGAATGGGGTTCTTATAAATCAAAAATTGATAAACTATTGGTCTTTCCTGATTTAGATGGGAGTGAAGAAAATCTATGACAAAACAAGAATACCTCGCTGAATTAAACACACACCTTATGTCGCTTTCTTCAGAAGAGAGAGAAAATGCTGTCAGATTTTATGAAGAATATTTTGAAGATGCGGGAGCTGAAAATGAGCAGACAGTTATTGACGAACTCGGAAAGCCTTATGCTCTTGCAAAAAGCATAATCTGCGAACAGTCCGCTTACTCAAAAAGCCTTTCATATGCAAAATACCGTGAAAGCAAATCTTTGGCACAAAGCGAACCTATTGAAAATAATTCCGCTGCCGCTGAAGAAGATGTTATGCCGCAGAAAGCTGCCTCCGAACAGCAGGACGCTCCGCATACTCAATATACGGCATACAATTATTCCTACGAAAACAACAACACAAATACAAACAACAATGACACGGCTTCTTCAAAATATAATACATCTTATGAGTCATATGATGAATATAAGGAAAACTACGGTTCTTCGTCAACTGCAAATTCATCGGCTTCAAATACATCAAATACAGCCTATAAAAACAAATCTTACAAAAGTGACGGCGATGTCGTAATGCTCATACTCGGAATTTTATTTGGAATGTTTTTCGGTCTTCCGATATTTATATTCCTGCTTTTCCTCTTCATTGCTTTAGCTGTCGGTGCAGTTGTATTGGTTGCCTGTGCGGTTATATTCACAATTTTTGGCATAATTACACTTGGTGCAAGCTTTGGAACAGGTATGCTTCTGCTTGGAATCAGCCTTATATGCGGCGGTGCAGGATTTATTCTTGTCATACCCGGTATCCTTGGACTGATAAAGTTTGTGCCTTGGGTAATAAAATCAGTTATCAAATTCTTTAACAAGTTTGCAGGAGGTGTTGCTTAATGAAAAAATTATGCATAGCCTTTGCTGCAATCGGTCTTGTTCTTCTTATTGCGGGTATAATTATTTCGGGTATCTACACTTCAATGGGTTACTCCGTTGACCTTGATGATATTGGCTTAAACAGAAGCAGATCCGATTCAGTGCAAGATACTCAAGTTACTGAAACATCAATTGCAGTTGAATCATCAGACAGCGTAAGCACAACAGATGACAGCTATTACCACAGCTATCCATATTCTACAGAAATCAACGGAATTAAAATTGATGTTTCAGCCGCAGATGTTTATGTAGATTACAGCGACTATTTTTCAGTTTCCGCTTCAGGTGTTGAAACACAGAAATTCGATGAGAGCGTTGATGAAAACGGTATTCTTAAAATAAATTATGAAAACAACGATATAATCAACCTTTCTCAATATCTTGACTATGAAATACCATCGATCAACATTACTCTCCCTTCGAATGAGCTTGATTCTGTCAAAATTAATATGAGTACAGGTTCTGTGTCTGTTTACGGCTTAAATGCTCAGACTCTTGACGTTGAATTGACAGCAGGTAACATTTCCTTGTCCGGCATAAATATCGCAGAAAGTGCTAAGATCCAAACGACCGCAGGTTCAACCTCTATATATGAATCAGCAATAAGCAATCTTGATCTCGACAAAACAGCAGGCGATCTTTATGTGGAAGGATCGGTTTTAACAGACACTATCAAAATTTCAAACACTGCCGGAGACTGCAGCATCAATCTCTCAGGAAACATTGATGATTACAGCTTTAATGTATCTAAAGCTGCAGGAGATCTAAACATAAATAATAATTCATCTATTCCGGTTAATGAAGATGCACCAAACAAATTTGTCATATCCCTTATAGCAGGAGATATTTACATCAACATTGAGTAAAGGAGTATCATTATGAAAAAGCTTACAAAATCAAATGAAAGAATGATCTGCGGCGTATGTGCAGGCTTTGCAAAATATTTTGACGTTGACCCGACGATAATTCGTCTTATATGGGCAGTTCTTGTATTATGTGCAGGAACAGGCTTGCTGGCATACATTATCTGTGCAATTGTAATGCCAAATGAAGAAACATCTATCTATTAACCAAACCTTTCATTTATAAAAACAGCGTACCGTCATCAAGACTGTACGCTGTTTTTTTCTATTCTGAGATCATTTTATTAAAATCGTCTTCGCTTATTATCGGAATACCAAGCTGTTCAGCTTTTGTAAGCTTGCTGCCTGCTTCCTCTCCTGCAAGAACATATGATGTTTTCTTTGAAACTGAGCCTGACGCTTTTCCGCCCAGACGCTCAATTATTGCTTTAGCTTCATCACGGGTCATTGTTGGAAGAGTACCTGTCAAAACAAAAGTCAGCCCTTCAAACCTGTTATCCCCTGTTTTATCAGATGTATATTCCATTTTTACGCCTTTTTCACGCAACGCTTTTATAAGCTCAGCGAAGTGTACATCATTGAATGCCTTTACAACATTTTCTGACATAACATCTCCAAATCCGTCAATTTCGGAAATCTCCTCTGCCGTTGCGTTCATTATTGCATCTATTGTTCCGAATTTTTCACATAAAAGCTTTGCGGCTGCCTGCCCTATGTTCCTTATGCCAATTCCGAATATGACACGATCCAGAGGATTATTTTTAGACGCTTCAATGGCCTTTACAAGCTTTTCTGCAGATCTTTTGCCAAACCTTTCGAGAGTTTCAAGCTGTAAAGCTGTTAAGCTATACAGGTCTGCCACTGTATTTATAAGATGATTGTCAACAAGAGCGACAACATTTGCTTCACCAAGACCGTCAATATTCATTGCGCCCTTACTTGCAAAATGAATGATATTTCGTTTGAGCTGTGCAGGACATTCAACATTTGTACATCTTAATGCTGCTTCATCTGCATATCGCACTGTTTCAGCACCGCACACAGGACATTTATCAGGAAGAACATACGGAACAGAGTTTTCTTCGTGAGATACGGACGAAAGCACCTCAGGGATTATCTCTCCTGCTTTACGAACAATTATTTCATCGCCTATTCTTATTTCTTTATCATTAATGAACTCCTGATTGTGAAGTGTTGCTCTGCTGACGCTTGTTCCTGCAAGTGTGACGGGTTCAAAAATTGCCACAGGAGTAATTACACCTGTTCTTCCGACATTTACTTCAATATCAAGAAGCTTCGTTTTCTTTTCCTCAGGCGGAAATTTATACGCAACTGCCCATTTTGGCACTTTTGCTGTTGCACCGAGAGATATTCTCTGTGAAAAGTCATTTACCTTTACAACAACGCCATCAATGTCAAAGGAATATTTATCACGCATATCACCGATATACTGTATTCTTTCAACTATTTCATCATAGGTACTGACTTTTTTATAGTCGGCAATGACCTTAAATCCAAGAGTTTTCAGGTAGTCCAAAGATTCTTTATGTGATTTAAGCTCTTTTCCCTCTATCTGCTGAACATTGAAAACAAAAATATCAAGTCTGCGTTTTGCTGCGACCTTTGGATCCTTTTGCCTTAACGAGCCTGCTGCTGCATTTCGTGGATTTTTGAAAGGCTGCTCATCGTTGTTTTCCTGTTCTTCAACAATTTTATCAAAGGTTTTGCGTGACATATATACTTCTCCACGCACCTCAATAAAAGGCAATGCTTCTTTCAATTTCAAAGGTATGGATTTTATTGTTTTAAGGTTAGCTGTCACATCTTCGCCAACATATCCGTCACCTCTTGTAGAGCCTCTTGTAAAAACTCCGTTTACATATTCAAGTGATACGGATAAACCGTCTATTTTAGGTTCAACAACAAACTCAGGTGATGCAACTTCCGTCATACATCTATCTGTAAAGTCCCTCACCTGTTCATATGAAAAGACATCCTGCAAGCTTCCCATCTGTACTTTATGCTCGACTTTTTCAAAGTCATTGAGAGCTTCTCCACCGACACGCTGAGTAGGTGAATTAGGATCAGCCAGTTCAGGATAATCACTTTCAAGCTTTTTAAGCTCCTGCATCATCATATCATAGGTATAGTCATCTACCGAAGGATTATCAAGAACATAATATTCATGATTAAACTGCTCAAGTTTTTCACGGAGCTCATTAACTCTGTTAATTATTTTTTGTTCCATGCCTTACACTCCATAATACTTTCTATAAAAAACGGATACTCTTTGATAACTCAAATTGTATCCGTTTAAGTTTAAATTATTCGGTTAAATAAATTACTTTTTTAATGTAAGTGCATATTTTGTCTTCTCAACTATATTTTCAGCTGAAAGTCCGAATTCCTTGAGAAGATCAACAGCAGGACCTGAATGACCGAATACATCATTAACGCCAACCTTAACAACAGGCACAGGACAGCAGTCTGTTACAACTTCAGCAACAGCAGAGCCAAGTCCGCCGATAATGCTGTGTTCTTCAGCTGTTACAATAACACCTGTTTCCTTAGCTGCCTTACAGATAATATCCTTATCAATAGGCTTAATAGTATGCATATTGATAACTCTTGCGGAAATACCCTGCTCTGCAAGAATATCAGCTGCTTTTCTTGCCTCGTGTACCATAAGACCTGTTGCAATAATTGTAACGTCATTACCGTCACGAAGCTGGATTCCCTTGCCAACCTCAAATTTATATGTTGCCTTATCATTGAAATTCTCAACAGCAAGTCTGCCGAAACGGAGGTAAACAGGACCATTGATATTAAGAGCAGCTTCAACAGCAGCCTTTGTTTCAACATCATCGGCAGGATTGATAATTGTCATTCCAGGAATTGTTCTCATAAGAGCAATATCCTCGTTGCACTGATGTGTTGCACCGTCTTCACCTACTGAGATACCGGCATGTGTTGCACCGATATTTACGTTAAGATGTGGGTAGCCGATAGAGTTACGAACAACTTCATATGCTCTGCCTGCAGCAAACATAGCAAAAGAGCTTGCAAAAACCTTTTTGCCTGTTGTTGAAAGACCTGCGGCAATACCCATCATATTTGCTTCTGCAATACCGCAGTCTACAAAACGCTCAGGGTGAGCCTTCTTAAAAATACCTGTCTTTGTTGCGGCAGCAAGGTCAGCATCAAGTACGATAAGATCTTCATATTTATCAGCAAGCTCTGCAAGAGCCTCACCGTAGCTTTCTCTGGTAGCTTTTTTGATTACATCAGCCATTATCTTAATCCTCCAAGCTTTCTAATGTTTTCTTAAGTTCATCCATAGCCTGTGCATACTGTTCAGCATTAGGAGCAGTACCATGCCAGCCTACCTGATTTTCCATAAATGAAACGCCCTTGCCCTTGACACTTGTCTGGATAATTGCAACAGGCTTGCCGTTGATCTTTTCAGCTTCATCAAATGCACGTTCAATATCATCAAAATCATGTGCATTCATTGTAATAACGTGCCAGCCAAAAGCTTCAAACTTATCTGTGATAGGCATAGGAGAACATACATCAGTGATCTTTCCATCTATCTGAAGTCCGTTATTATCAACGATAGCAACGAGATTGTCAAGCTTATTGTGGGCAGCAAACATTGCAGCTTCCCAAACCTGACCTTCTTCGATTTCACCGTCACCAAGGATAGCATATACCTTATAATTTGCAGCAGAAAGCTTTCCGCCGAGAGCCATACCGCAGGCTGCGGAGATACCCTGTCCGAGTGAACCTGTGCTCATATCAACACCGGGTGTACCCTTCATATCAGGGTGACCCTGAAGCATTGCACCGATATGGCGGAGTGACTTAAGCTCAGAAACATCAAAAAATCCTCTCTCAGCAAGTGCAGAATAGAGTGCAGGTGCACAATGTCCCTTTGAAAGCACAAGTCTGTCACGCTCTGCCATTTTAGGATTCTTAGGATCAACATTAAGTTTTGCAAAATAGAGATATGTCAGAAGATCACAAATTGAGAGTGATCCGCCGGGATGTCCTGATTTAGCGTTGTAAACACCCTCAATAACACCCATTCTGACTTTGCAGGCAGTCTTTTCAAGCTGTTTTTTTATACTAGCATCCATTTTAAATACCTCCGTATTTTTATAAAATATTCTGCTTTACAGAACATTCATCACATAATTAAGAGCTTCGGCAATTGCACCGTTACTGCAATCAGCCTCAGTAACATGATCTGCTGCATTTTTGATACACTCCTGTGCATTTGCAGGAGCAAATCCGATGTCAGCTTCCTTTATCATTTCAAGATCGTTATCAAAATCACCGCAGGCAATTACAGTCCAATCGTCAAGTGAATATTTATCTTTAAGCACACTAAGAGCATAGCCCTTAGTACAGTCCTTTGGCAAGATTTCATAAAATATCTTGCTTGACTGAACATATTCAATTTTATCGTTGCCAAGCCTTTGCAAATACTCAGCGATCAAAGGGATCTCATCCTCTTCCGCCGCAAAAAGCATTTTACACCAGCCGTCAGGAGAAAGTTTATCATACGGCACTTCACAATAATTATCACCATAAGAAATCCTAAGGTGATATTTCTCTTTTTCGCTCATATGAGGTACTTTTATGCCGTCGCTGTAATTTATCTCGCCGCCTGCATTCGGGAAGTGTTCAAAAACTTTTTTAACGGTTTCATATGCTGATGTATCAACAAATTTCTGCCAGACAAACCTTTTTTCACGACAATCATATACACCGCCGCCGTTGCAAAGAATTATAGGCTCATCAAGCTTTAATTCGTTAAAATACTGACTCGCAGACTGCAATGAACGTCCAGTTGCAACAGAAAAATGTCCGCCCTTACAGCGAAATTCCTCGATTACGGCAATGTCGGCAGGATTAAGCTTTTTATCCGCCGGCAGCAACGTTCCGTCCATATCGGTAATAAAAAGAGTTTTGGCTAAATCAATCATAATTTCACCTGAACAAAACGACCTTGATTTTACAATTTTCGCAGTTTATTTAAAACCCCTGTAAAATAATCAGGGAGTTCGCTGTCAAATTCATAATACTGTCCATTGATAGGATGAATAAATCCGATCTTTTTGGCATGCAGACATTGACCCTCACAAAGCTTTGAAGGCTTTCCGTAAACATCGTCACCGAAAACAGGATGTCCTATATATGCCATATGAACTCGTATCTGGTGCGTTCGACCTGTAAAGAGTTTTAGCTTTACAAGTGTATATCCATTAAATTCTTCCAAAACGGTATATTCTGTTTTGGCAGGCTTTGAATTTTTGTCTGTTACACACATTTTCTTTCTGTCAACAGGGTGTCTTCCAATTGGAGCTTCAATAATTCCATGCGGCTCTTTAAGTCGTCCGCACACTACGGCTTGGTATTCTCGTGTAAAGGTATGTGCCTTTATCTGTTCGGCAAGGCCAAGATGAGCCTTATCTGTCTTTGCAACTATAAGAAGTCCGCTGGTGTTTTTGTCAATTCTATGAACAATTCCCGGACGTATGACTCCATTTATTGAAGAAAGCTGTCCTCTGCAATGATACAACAGCGCATTAACAAGAGTACCGTCATAATTTCCTGCCGCAGGATGAACTACCATTCCCTTTGGCTTATTAACAACAAGAAGATCATCGTCCTGATAGACAATTTCGATTGGCAAGTTCTCAGGCTTTACATCAAGTTCTGTGGGTTCGGGAACGATTACTTTTATAACATCACCGTTTTTAACAGAGTAGCTTTTTACAATTGTTTTTCCGTTCACAGTTACCTGACCGTCTTTAATAAGCTTTTGAAGCATCGAACGTGTTATATCGCTGTTCTGCTCACATATCCATTTATCAGCACGGATCTGCTCATTTTCATCAAGGTTGTCAACATTAAAGATCAATTCATTCATCGGTCTTTGTCACCTTTTTTTCAACGAACAGCACATATATAACCAAGCAAATCGCTCCGACAACAACGCATATATCAGCAAAGTTGAAAATTGCAAAGTTAAATAGCTTTACATCAAGATAGTCAATTACATATCCAAGCCGAATACGATCGATCAGATTAGCAATACCTCCCGCAATGACCGCAGCTGTACTGAACATCATAAATGGGTGCTTCTGCTTATCTTTTACAGCCCAGACAGCAAGTCCGATTATCATAACAGACGTCAGAACAATCAGAAAATATTTTGCACCGCTGAAACTGCTGAATGCAGCACCATCGTTCTGAACATAGGTCAGTCCCAATATATCTGTATCACCAAATTTAATGAAGTCCATTTTTCCAACCGGCATCAGCTGTGTAACTGCCCAATATTTTATTATCTGATCTACGGCAATTAGAACTACTGCCGCAATAATAGAAAAAATCAATATCATTTTAATATAATTCAATGTAAACCGCCATTTACGGCAGTTTACATTGACCTTATCATTTTATTTTGAAACTTCTTCAACGCATCTGCTGCAAAGAGTTGGATGGTCAGCATGTGTTCCGACAGATTCCGAATACATCCAGCAGCGGTCGCACTTCTGTCCTGCAGCCTTTTCAACGCTGTATGAGAGCTTGTCAGCAAAATAATCGCTGCCAAAGTCACCCTTTGCATCGGCAGAAACAGCAACATCGGAAACAATAAATACCTTTTTGAGGACATCAACGTATTCATTGATCTTAGCCTTCATTGCGTCATCATTGTTTACATGAATAACGACCTTTGCTTCAAGAGATGCACCAATGAACTTTTCAGCACGTTTTGCTTCAAGTGCCTTAGTTACATCTGAACGGAGCTGATAGATCATATTCCACTTTTCTGTGAATGCCTCATCAACATTTACGTCGATCTTTTCAGGCATATCATTCATCATAATGCTTCTTGTATCATCAGATGCAGCGTGAGGCATATACTTCCAGATCTCTTCTGCTGTAAATGAAAGAACAGGAGCAATAAGCCTTGAAACTGCACTGAGAATATAATACATTACAGTCTGAGCTGCACGTCTGTCAAGTGACTTTTCGCCTGTGCAGTAAAGTCTGTCCTTAACAATATCAAGATAGAAATTAGACATATCTGTAACGCAGAAGTTATGAATGCTGTGTACAACGATATGGAAATCAAATGCATCATATGCAGCCTTGCACTTATCAATAAGAGCGTTGAGCTTTACAAGAGCCCACTTATCGATTTCGTGCATATCCTTAACATCAACAATATCATTTTCTACACTGAAGCCTGTGCTGTCGCCAAGGTTTCCGAGAATAAATCTTGCAGTATTTCTGATCTTTTTATAAGTATCGGAAAGCTGTTTGAGGATCTCCTTGGAAATTCTGATGTCTGCATGATAATCGGAGGATGCGACCCAAAGTCTGAGAATATCAGCACCATACTGGTCTGTGATCTCTCTTGGATCAACACCATTGCCCAGTGACTTATGCATTGTTTTGCCTTCGCCGTCAACGACCCAACCATGTGTGCAGACTGCCTTATACGGAGCAGTACCCTTTGTAGCAGCTGAAGTAAGAAGTGATGACTGGAACCAGCCTCTGTACTGGTCAGCACCTTCAAGGTAAAGGTCAACAGGAAGGTCATATCCTCTTTCTTCCATAACAGCCTTATGAGTTACACCGCTGTCAAACCATACATCAAAAATATCCTTTTCCTTAACGAACTCCGAACATCCGCATTCGCACTTAACATCAGCAGGAATAAAGTCCTTAGGATCTTTAAGATACCAAGAATTTGAGCCTTCTGCTCTGAACATATCAGAAATAGCCTTGATCGTTTCATCTGTAACAACAGGCTTGCCGCAATCCTTACAATAAACAACAGGAATAGGAACACCCCATGTTCTCTGACGTGAGATACACCAGTCACTTCTGTCATTTACCATTCCCTTGATACGTTCTTCGCCCCATTCAGGTATCCACTGAACATCTTCAATTGACTTGATAGCAGCATCCTTAAAGCCCTTAACGGAGCAGAACCACTGTTCAGTTGCTCTGAAGAGAACCGGATTTTTACATCTCCAGCAATGAGGATACTGATGGACGATCTTTTCAAGTGCAAATAATGCTCCGCTTGCTTCAAGGTCAGCAGCAATAACTTTATTTGCATCATCTGTTTTAAGTCCTGCATATTTTCCTGCTTCAGCTGTAAGAACACCCTTTGAATCAACAGGTACAACAATACCGATCTCAGGATACTTCTTGCAGACTTCAAAGTCGTCAACACCGAATCCCGGAGCAGTATGAACACATCCTGTACCGCTTTCAAGTGTTACATGATCGCCGACAATTACAAGTGAATCTCTGCCCATAAACGGATGAGCAGCAACCATATATTCAAGCTCCTTGCCATAGAAAGAACCTGTTGTTGTGTAATTTTCAATTTTAGCTGCAGCCATTGTTGGCTTAACAAGCTCAGCTGCCATTACATAATTCTCACCGTTTGCCTGAACAATTGTATATTCATATTCAGGACCAAGGCAGATCGCAAGGTTACCGGGGAGAGTCCAGGTTGTTGTTGTCCAGATCACAAAGTATGTCTTATCAAGGTCAAGTCCGAGAGCAGTAAATTTACCCTTATCGTCTGTAACCTTAAACTTAACATAAATTGAATGACACGGGTCATTTGCATATTCGATCTCAGCTTCGGCAAGAGCTGTCTGACAGTCAGGACACCAATAAACAGGCTTGAGTCCCTTGTAAATATAGCCCTTCTTATACATATCACCGAATACTTCAATTTCACGAGCCTCAAAAGCAGGCTTAAGTGTAAGGTACGGATTATCAAAATCACCCCACACACCAAGTCGTACAAACTGCTTCTTCTGATTTTCTACCTGCTTCAAAGCATAGTCACGGCAATGTTCACGAAGCTCAACAGGCGGAATTGCACCATTCTCAACGCCGATCTCCTTCATTGCTTTAAGTTCGATCGGAAGACCGTGTGTATCCCAGCCCGGAATATAAGGGGCGCAGAAACAATTCATATTTTTATATCTAACAATAATATCCTTAAGAACCTTATTAAGAGCCGTACCCATATGAATATCGCCGTTAGCATACGGAGGACCGTCGTGAAGAACATATAAAGGCTTCTCCTTATTCTTTTCGATCATTGCATAGTAAGTTCTGTCCTTAGCCCAATCTTCAAGCATAGCAGGTTCTTTCTGTGTAAGATTGCCCCTCATAGAAAATTCTGTTTTGGGAAGATTAAGTGTGGTATTATAATCCTGCGCCATGTAATTAACTCTCCTTGTTATAAAATTATAATCCAAATAAATGAATTAAATTATCAGAAAAAATTATTTGTTCTGTCCGAACTTAAGATTTCCGAATTTGCTGTCTGATGAATTTGATGTATCAGCAAACGGGAATGCCTGAGCCTGTCTTTCACGTCTTAAAGAGCTGTCCATAACTCTTGTTGCTTCCATATTCTGCGGCTGCGGTGCCGGTTCAGGCTCATTAACAGCATGCTGTTCCGCAACAGGCTGCTCAGGTGCTTTTTCTGCCTGAACAGGAACTTCCTCTTCTTCATCGTCGTCATCAAAATCTGGAATTGATGTTATCTGTTCAAGGTGTGACTTATACATTGAAAGAAGGTTTGCCTTGAAATCTGAAACTTCCTGCTGCATTTTTGAAAGGCAGCGTTTTTCTTTTTCAAGCTGAACTCTTGTGTTACCGATAATTTCATCAGCCTTGATATGAGCTTCCGCAATAATTTTCTCAGCATTTTCATTTGCTTCCTGAATTACAGCTCTGCCCTGCTTCTGTGCGCCGATAAGAGCATCCTTGAGAGCGTCCTCATCGTCCTTGTATTCACGGATCTTCTTCACAAGAACATCCATTTTTCCTTTTAATTCTTCATGCTCGCTCTGAACTCTTGCGATTTCCTCATTCATTTTCGTTATCTGCATTGCGATCTCTCTGAGAAAATCATCAACCTCTTCAGGCTTATAACCGGGTCTTGTCTGCTCAAATTTTTTATTGTTAATATCCTTTGCACCAAGCATTTCTTTCACCTCTAAATATATTTTTTTATACAAATATGTAATCTATCTTTTTTTGTTTTGCCATTAATGCTGTCAAGGAGAAATTTTCCATAGCCTCTTGCGGAAAAAACATCTCCCTCTTTCATTTCATCGCTTACGGAAACATCATCGCTATAATTCACCGTTACATTTCCGCTTCTTATGATCTGTGCGGTTTTCTCACGGCTTAATTTTACAGCAAGACTGACTACGCTGTCTACACGCAATGATGAAACAGTACCGCATATTTCAGTAAATTTTTTATTAACACGAATATCAGGTTCAGCTTCTTCCGATATATTCACACCCACAGACCCGATCTTCCTGACTTCCGTACAGACATTATCTGCCACAGTAGCATAAACAAAGGCGACCGTATAACCATCATTTACAATAATGTCACCGATCATATTCCTGTTTATCCTGCACCCCATAAGTGAACCGAGAAAGTCCCTATGAGAAAGCTTATCGGTCTCTCTGTATCTGAACACAAGATTTTTCATAGGAAATTCCGTTTTGTCAGGCTCGGAATACGGTGGAAAAACACCCAGAATAACCCTTTCCGCCTCATCATATCCGCCATAAAACATATATCTGTCAAAACCAATGCTGCAAAGCACAGATTCCGCAAGTTTAGCTTGTCTTGCATCAAGAAAAGACGAAAACCTCGGTATATATTTTTTATCGCAAATTTCAGCCATATCATATATATGTGATGCGAGAAGCTTATCATCGCCTGATAAACCGTCAAAAAAGCTCCCAAGCTTATTCATCAAAGAAATACACCGTTGTTTTCAAGCTCACCAACAAGGTCATCGCCCTCAAAGCCAACATTATAAGGTGTAATAATAAATGTATTGTTTGCAACAGGCTTGATGTTTCCTCCGTTTGCGTATGCAACACCGCCAAGGAAGTCAATAATTCTTCTTGTTACATCAGGAGTTGTTGACTCAAGATTAAGCACAACTGTCTTCTTTGAATTAAGGTGATTTGCAATTTCCTTTGTATCTGCAAAAACCTCCGGTTTAACAAGGATAACCTGAAGCTGAGCTGTTGCATGGATATTAACAACGCGATTTCTTTTGCCCTCGTCGTCATTATCATAGCTTGGCTGGTCGTTTACATATCCCTCATTGCCGTCATTATCCCCATCATTTTCAGCACCCATACCAAAAGCTTCCTTTAAAGTATCAAGTAATCCCATTATTTTACATCCTCTCTTTTATTTTCTGGCTCCGAAAATGGCGGAACCTACTCTTACTATATTAGAACCATATTTTATGGCTTCAACGTAATCAGCCGACATACCCATTGAAAGTATATCCATAGATACGTTATCAACTTTTTTTGCTTTCAGATCTTCAAATATCCTCTGCATTTTTTCAAAGTAAAATTCCGAATTACCCACAGGCGGTATCGTCATCAGACCGCAAAGTTTTATATTTTTCATTTCCGAAATACCAAAAACAAGCTCATCGAGCATATCTGTACTGATACCGCTCTTAGACTCCTCACCACCGATATTCACTTCGGTCAGGACATTCATAACAATGCCGTTCTTTTCAGCGAGCTTTTCAATTTCAGCAGCAAGCTTTAAGCTGTCAACCGAATGAATACATTTAACGCTGTCAACGATATACTTTACTTTATTTGTCTGCAGATGTCCGATAAAATGGACCTCTGCATTTTTGTCATAATGATCTTTTTTATCAAGGTACTCCTGAACACGGTTTTCACCCAGAAGGTCTACACCCTGTTCAATTACCGAATTTACAATTTCATACGGCACAGTTTTTGTTACTGCCATAAGCCTAACATCATCATTTTCATTTCGATATTTAGCTTTTGCCTCGGCAATATTATACTGCACACGTTTTAAATTTTCAGAAACAATGCTGTTATTCATTTTCACCATCTCCCGAAATTGTTGTATCCGAAGAAGCATCGGTCTGAATTGTTTCCGAGGCAGACGTCTGCACCGACGGTACAGTTTCAGACTCAGTAACCGTGGTAACCTCGCTGATCTGCTCAATTACCTCCTGCGGAATTTCTCCGTTCAGGATTATATCATCATAAACGCTTACATACTCATTGTCGGAAGTAATTTTCGACAGCAGGTATTCATCACATTCAAAAATAATATCAAGCTTTTTAAAGGCAATTCTCTGTCCCTGAAGGATATAGACACCCTTTTCATTCTTTTTGTTAAAGCGGATAGCCTCCCTCGGAACTTTTATACCGCTGTAATCATTCAGGATAAGCTCAACACGTTCCGTACGGCACTGCACGAGATTATAATTAAGCTTTTCACAGCTGAGAATAACAATGCTTTCCTCAGGGTCGTCCGTTTCAATAATGTCCTCAATTTTCGCACTGACGCTGTCAGGCGTTGATGAAAGCTTTACTGTAACATCATGTCCTACCTGAAAGACTGCATCATCTATATTTACAAGTCCGATAAGATTCCATTTGTATCCGTCAACAATTTTTCCGACAGCTTTTTTTGAAACCTTGCTTGGATCATAGCCGTCATTTTCAATTATCTCTTTTATGTCATCTGCCGTAATGCTGCTTATATTATCAGGATCAAGCAAACTTTCATATCCGTCAACATAGCTGATAAAATATCCCGAATCGGGAACTGTTATCGTATCAACAGGCTGATTCTGTCTTTTTTGAAGCTCAGCTATTTCTTTATTAAGCGAATCAATTCTGTCGTTATAATCTGTTTCTTCATTTATAACTATCTGATAAATCCCAAGAAGCGATTGGAAATTCTTCCGCTCCTCAGCTAATGCTGTCAGATCGTTCTTAGCTATCAAAGTTGTTATTGTCTGATATTTTTCATCAATAAGGCTCGAAATAAATTCCGGCTGAGCAACATCTGTAGTACCCGGATTCTGCTCTTTTTCAAGAAGCGCAACCTCTTCCTTCAGCTTTGTGATCTGCTGATTGATAAAAATATCGTTTTCAGTTTTATAAACGTAAGCGACAACAGAATCCTTTGCAATTTTGCTGCCGTCGATGTTCGGATAACTCAGAACACCGTTGGCATTGCTTGTGACCACAGTTTCGTTACGCACATATATTCCTTTAAAAGTGACCTTTTCGGCAGATGAATAAACAATTGCCGTTTCGGTATCGTACTCATCATCAAACAAAAGTGCAACCTGATGGGCAACGACTATCAAAATAAATACTGACAACAAAAAGAACAGTATCTTTGCTGTAATAGTATCCATAACAACCTCTGTTGAGTTCCGATACGGACTTACTGTTCCGAATCAAGAATTGAAATAGGTTTAATAGGCGAAATAGTTGAAATGGCGTGTTTAAAAACAAGCATCTGCCTGCCCTCGCTGTCGAGTATAACAGTATAGCTGTCAAAGCCCTTTACAATTCCTTTGAACTGAAATCCGTTTGTCAGATACATTGTTACCATTGTCTTGTCTTTTCTTGCCTGATTCAGAAAAACGTCCTGAAGATTTATATTCTTATTCAACGTAAACACACTCCTTTGCTGCGTCAGGTTGTTCACAGTTTATTAATTTTCACACATAAACAATGACCCTTTTATACACATAAATTATTATATCACAAAATATCCGACTTGGCTACTATTTTTTTGCAACATTCCATAATTTTATCAAAAGATATAACATCTGTTAGTTCTATCCAGTTAATTCGGTCATCTCGACGAAACCAAGTGAGCTGTCTTTTGGCATAACGGCGTGAACTTTGCTTAATTTTGTCAATACATTCCTCTTTTGTCTTTTCTCCCTTAAAATATGGAATAAATTCCTTGTAACCGATAGCCTGACAAGCTGTACCGAGTTTTTCATTTTCATAGACCGCACGGCACTCCTCTATCATACCGTTTTCGATCATAATGTCGACCCTGCGGTTTATCCTGTCATAAAGCTGCTGCCTGTCCTTATATGTCAGACCTATCATACAGGCATTGTATATCGGTTCTTCTGAACGGCTTAGTTCTTTATGGCGGCTGAACGGTATCCCCGTCACCTCGTAAACCTCTATGGCTCTTATGATCCGTGTAAGGTTTCCTGCGGGAAGAAGGGCTGCGGTTTCAGGATCGACCTCACGAAGCTTTTCCAGCATTGCTTCATTTCCAATACGCTTGCTTTCCTCGGTAAGCCTTTCCCTGACCTTTCCGTCAGTAACAGCATTATCAAAATTTATGTTGTCAATAAGTGACGACACATAAAGACCGGTACCACCCACAAGGATAGGTATTTTCCCTCTTGAAGCAATATCGTCGATCTTTTCATGTGCCAGCTTCATATAATCGGCAACGCTGAATGACGCTCCCGTTTCAAGTACGCTTATAAGATGATGCGGAACACCGTCTGTTTCCTCTGCTGTCGGTTTAGCGGTAGCAATATCCATACCCTTATATATCTGCATAGAATCCGCAGATACAACTTCACCGTTATATTCTTTTGCAATGGCTATGCCCAATGCTGTTTTACCCGATGCTGTCGGACCGACAACAGCTATAAGCGGCTGCTTCTTATCCATAAAAAACTCCAAATCAAACTATTCTTTTAAACTGCTTTTCAAGCTCATATTTCGTCAGCTTAAACATAACAGGTCTGCCATGAGGACAATATCTTATTGTTTCATTTTCAAGAAGTGTTCTGACAATAGAGGAAAGCTCCTTTAAATCATTTTTGTCATTTGCCTTTATTGCCGCCTTGCAAGCGAATGTGTGATACATATCATCAAGGATCTCGGGCATAGGATTATTTTTATTTTCACTGAAATTATGTGCAAGCTCTACTGTCAGATCTGCAACATCACAGCCGTCAAGTATGGCAGGTATGCCGTTTACACTTACTGCGGAATTACGTTTTTCATTAAAGCTGAAGCCAAGCTCCTCCGCAGTCTTTTTATTACTTACCAAAGCATCATACTCTTCATATGAAAGCATAACATCAACAGGCATAAGCAGCATCTGACACTGCAGCAGCTGCTGACCTGATTTCAGTCTTTCAAACAAAATACGCTCATGTGCCGCATGCTTATCAACAAAAACAATACTGTCATCAATTTCCGTAACAATATAATTCTTGAAAGCCTCGCCTATCACACGGAAAAATATCTCACTTGCAGGCTTTTCTATTACAGGTTCTTTTATCGGTGCGGCTATATTTTCAGGGTCAAAATATTTATAGTCGGTATGCCTTGGCTCTTCCGGCACAATATTATCAAGCGATTCACCGCTTTCGGCATCTTCGATTTGATATGGCACATTTGTCTGAAGCTTGTCATCAGCGGAATCGGAATACTCAATATTTACAGAAACCTGCTTAGGTTCGATCGGTTCGGGAATTGGCTGCGGTTTAGGCTGCGTTTGAAACTGCGGAACGGAATTTGTCTGCGGAACATATTCATTCGGCATATAATACTGCTCCGTTTTCACAGGCTTGACCGCAACACCGTAAACAGGAGCATTATTGCTCGGATTAGGTATCTCATTGACAACCGTATTGTTAAACATAAGCTGTTTTCCTGTGTCATAGCTTTCAGGCAGCGGTTTTGTATAATCGGGAACGGTAC
>ENA-OPCY01000655-OPCY01000655.1-human-gut-metagenome-genome-assembly--contig:-NODE-655-length-24661-cov-2.688775_pt1 | contig 24661 bp, 10 predicted proteins | sample MGYA00241568_ERZ501487 | MGnify/ENA primary metagenome ERZ501487 (study PRJEB25962, sample SAMEA2042574) | human gut metagenome | biome: human gut; feature: human-associated habitat; material: faeces... | reverse complement strand
AAGTAATAAAAGTAAACAAAGATAATACAATTGTTAAATTAAAAGGTGTAGGATTTATAATCAAAAATAAACAATTAGACAAATATGTAAAACAAGAAAATGGAAAAATAACATTTGTAACAGATAAAAATCAAGCAACAGAATTTGTAACAAATCAAAATGGTGAATTCACTGTAGAAAATTTAGTTGTAGGAACATATGTAGCATATGAAACTAAAAATCCAAATTATGGTTATGAATTCTTAACAGAAGGACAACAAAAAGACATAGTAATTGATAAAACTTCAGAATTACAAATACCAAATAAACAAAGATGGGTAAAACTTTCTGGATATGTATGGTTAGATAAAATTTATGGAAAACAATCATTAAGAAATGATTTATTCAAAGATAATGACTATGACTCAAGTGATATGTTATTAGACGGAATTACAGTAAGAGTTATGGACAAAACAACAGGACAAATTGCTAAAGACAAAAATGGAAATGAATTAAAAGGAACTACAGCAAATGGAGGAGCTTATCTATTTACAGATGTAGAAATAGACAAATTAAATGATTACTATATCGAATTTGAATATGATGGATTAACATATACAAATGTTGTTCCACATATAGATAGAGATAATGGTTCAAAAGCAGCTGAAAGTTCAGCAAACAGAAATGCATTTAACAAAAACTTTAGTAGTGTAGAAGGAAAAACAGAAACAACAGGATTTACACGTGATAGTAATGGAAATGAAAAACATCAATTATCATATTTATTAAATCAAAATGAACATTCTTCAACATTAATAAATAATGGACAATATCCAATTACAGCACAAACATCTGAAACAGGATATTACATTAGAGATCACTTTACATATGGTCAAGAAGAAATAAAATATATCAACTTAGGACTATATGAAAGAGAACAACCAGATATGGCATTATTAAAAGATATTCAAAATGTTAGAGTAGCAGTTAATGGATATCAACATGTATACAATTATGCACAAAGATTTGTTAACCAAGGTGAATATGGAGACGGATTTAATGTAGGTGTTAAATTTGGAAACAAATATGGTTCAATGTCATATTCAAGAGCTGTATATAAAGCAGACTATGAATATACAAATGAACAAGATGCAAGTAAAGAATTAAAAGTTTATATCACATATAAACTACAAATGAAAAATGAATCATCTAACTTAATAACACAAATAAATAGTTTAGTAGACTACTATGATAGCAGATATAATCTAACAAAAGTAGGTACAGGATTAGATGATAATGGTGGTGTAACTGGAGAGGTTAACCATACAGAGTCTGATTATAATGCAAATTATAAAAAGACAATAATAAATGCAAATGCAAAAATAGATGCACAAAAAACATCAGATATATATGTAGAATTTGAATTAAATAGAGATGCAGTAATAAATATCTTAAGTGATAAAGAAAACTTAGACAATGTTGCAGAAATTAATTCATACTCAATATTTGATACAAATGGAAATGTATATGCAGGTATAGATAAAGATTCTAACCCAGGAAATGCAGTACCAGGAGAAGTAACATCATATCAAGATGATACAGACTCAGCTCCAGCATTAAAATTAGAAGTAGCAGATGCAAGAGAAATGTCTGGTAAAGTATTCTTAGATGCAACATCAGGAGAATTAATGACAGGAAAGGTAAGACAAGGAAATGGACAATATGATGATGGAGAAAAAGGAATACCAGGAGTTGCTGTAACATTAACAGAAAACACAGGAAGCGGAAAAGTATATACAGCAACAACAGATGAAAACGGAGACTTCTATATTAACAACTATATACCAGGTGATTACACATTAACATATACTTGGGGAGATCAAACATATACAGTACAAAACTACAAAGGAACAATATATGATGTCTCAAGAGATCAAAGTAATAAACAATGGTATAAAGAAAATGTTGACAAGAGATTAACAGATGCTTTAGATGATTATGAATTAAGACAAAGTATAGACAATGAAATTAAGAGCATCAGACATGATACAAAAACAACAATAGATAAAATGAATTCAACAACACCAACAATGGGAATAGGTGTAGAATATGAATCAACATATACAGCATCATCTGGTGACAGATATGTGTACAAAGTAAGCAATATAGACTTTGGTATAGTAGAAAGAGCAAGACAACAAATAGGATTAAATAAACGTGTTAAATCATTAAAAATAACACTTGCAAATGGTCAAGTAGTAACAGATATAACAATTGATGAAAATGGAAATATTACAGGGCAAAAAGACCATGTAATATACATGAAACCATCAGCAACAACAGACCCAAAGAACGGATTTGTTAGAGTAGAATTAGATAACGAATTAATCCAAGGTTCAACATTAGAAGTAAGTTACGAAATAAAAGCAACAAACGAAAGTGAAGTTGATTACTTATCAGAAGACTTCTATAAATATGGAAAAGTTGAAGGACCAGTTGTTACAATAACACCATCTGCAATAATAGATTACTTAGATAAAGATTGGGCATTTGATCAAGATAAGAATACAGCATGGAGTGTAAAAACATTAGAAGAAGCAAAAGGACTAGTAGCAGAAGTAGTATATAATAATTCTGAATCAACAATAAATAATAAGACAATATTATATACAACAAGCTTACAAGATAAAAAACTAGAGCCAACACAAACTGCAAGTGTAGACTTAAATGTATCTAAGGTATTATCAACAGCAGAAGATATATCATTAAACAATGAAACAGAGGTAACACATTTAGATAAAACAGGAGGATCAAAACCAAACTCAACACCAGGAAATTATGTACCAGGAACTGGAAAAACAGAATCAGATGATAGCACAGCAGAAACGGTAATAGTAACACCAGCAACAGGTGCAAATAGAAACTTTATAATACCAACAATAGTAGGAGCAATAGCATTAATAGTACTAGGTGGAGGAGTATTCTTAATTAAAAGAAAAGCATTAAAAAAATAATTTTCTAAATGATTTAAACAATATAAAAAATGGTAGATAACCAATATGGGTTTTCTACCATTTTTTGTACATTTGGATTTTCGTAATATACTACTAAAACAATCGTGTCTTACTTATGTGTTTATGATATAAAAACAAATATTTCCTTATTAATGGCAGAATTTGTAGTAATAGGTCAAAACATAGTAAATGCAATGACAAACGAAGAATTAGAAAATCAAAGCAATTCTACAAATGTATCAAATGTATATTTTGATGCATATTTTAAAGATGGAGAAAATACTACACATTCCAAAGAAAGTGATTTAGATGAAGAAGAAACATTGATTGTAAATATAAATGTAAAAAATACGGGGAGCATAGAAAATGGAAAAATAAAAATAAACAACCCTAATTTCAAGATAGAAAAAGAAAAAATAAGCAATCAATATGTAAAAGATGTAAATTTAGAAACAAATGAAATAGAACTAAATAAAATAATTTACCAAAATGATGCAAAGATTGAAGTACCAGTGACATTTAAAAAACAAGTAATATTTACAGAATAAAAATGGAAACAACAAACTCATATTTTACAGATGAAAACTCAACAAAATATAATGCAAATAACATAAATATATTTAAGACAACATCAATTAATAAATCAAAATTTGTAGAATACTTTGGAACTGATGGTTATATAGACATTAAAGACAATAATGGAGTTGTAATACAAAGAATTGACAACAATACAGAAGCAGATGAAAATGGAATTATAGTAATAAATTATGATGGAGAAAAAACTGATATAAAAATTGAAACATTAAAACCAATAAAACAAGGTGAATTTACAATACAAAATACAAAAGCAATAAAAGGTGTAACAGGATATAGCAAAAATACATTAAAAAATATTAATAAATTATATACAAATGAAAAAATATCAACAGATACACAAAGTAGTGAAGCTGAAGCAAGTATAGATTTATTAGATACAAAAACAGAAGCAAAAGAAGATAACTTGGATAACTTTTTAGAAGTATTAAATCAAAAGAAATACATACGTTTATCAGGATATGTATGGGAGGACAAAAATGTTAGAGATAACCTGTACAATTCTAAAAATGACAAATTAGTTAAAAATGTAACAGTAAGATTAAAAGATAAAGATGGAAACATAGTAAACTTTAAAACAAAAACAGGAGAAACAATAAATCATTTGAAAGTATTACCAGATGGTAGAGTATTTATAGAAGCTGATCAAGAAATAATACAAAGTGCAACATTAAAAGTAACTTATGCAATCTCAGTAAATAACAAAAAAGCGGAAATAGATTATAATAGCCAAGATTATTACATATATGGAACAGTAACAAATAATAACGAAGGTTGGAGGATAGCTACTATAACAAGATTATATGACTATTTATCAAATGAATTAGCATTTGACGATACAAATGCAGACAATACTTCAACATGGACAGATATAAAGATAAGTAGTGATATGGTTACAGAGGGATATTTATCAGAAGATGTATATAAAGAACTTAAAAAATATAATAGAATATTCCAAACCAACAGGTGAAAATAAAAATTATATACCTTATATAACCTTAGGCGTTAGCGTATTTGGTATACTTGCAGCAGGTATAGCTATTATAAAAAAGAAAGTCTTGTAACAAAAATGTAACTTAATTTTAAAAAATAGAATAAAAAAAGCTTGAATTAAGCTTCCCTAAAGGCAAATGATACAATTATTGTAACATTTGCCTTTTATGTAATTTATTGATATTGCAATTAATTTGAAAAGAACTTACTATATATATTAAGTATAAATATCTTTTTTGTGGAGGAGCAAAATGAAAAAGAAAATTTTTAAAATTTCAATTACATTATTACTAATATCAACTTTCATATTAACTGATTTTCTTTCTGTCGGATATGGAATTGTTAATGCTGTTTATGAAGAATTAGAAAATCAAAAAACAGTAACAAACGAAAAAAATGTAGAATTTGATGCGTATTTTTTGAGTGATGGAAACAAAACACATCACAAAGAAAATAACTTAGATGAAAAAGACACATTTGTTTTAAATATAAATGTCAAAAATAAGGGTGTATTAAATGATGCAAAAATAAAAATAGAAAATGCTAACTTCGCGATAGAAAAAGTAGAAAATAAATACATAAAAGATATAAATACAGAAACAAAAGAAATTGAATTAAATCAAATAATTTATCAAAATGATGTACAAATAGAAATACCAATAAAATTTGAGAAACAATTAATATTTGGAGAAGATTATTTTGATAGAGAAGAGACAATCTCAATTTCAGGAAAATATACAAATGATTCAGAAAAAGATATTTCAGGAGAAGTAAAAATAAGAACATCTTGGAAACAAGAAACAGATATTAATTTAGAACAAGACATAAATAAATATATAGAATTAACAGACAAAAAAGTATTACTAGAACAAGATATACAAACACAAGTACAAGATGATAAATTGCCTAGAAAAAACGAAACATTAGAAATAACAGTACCAAATTTAAGTGATAATAAACCAAGCAATATATCAGTTCTAGTAAATGGAAACAAAATAGCAGAAGATAAAAAGAATTATGATGTAGACAAAAATATTTTGACAATAACAAATGAAACAAAAGGAATTTGGAGTTCAAATGTAAACAAATATAAAATTATATATGAATATGATGAAACAGATTTTACAGCTCAAAATATAACACTAAATACTAAAGTAAATACAGAAATGTATGTTCAAGGAGCAATAGAAAAAACAGATACCAGAGAAATTACATTAGAAGCAAAAGGAAATTTAGTAAGTGCAAGTAAATTTGCAACAGATTCAATCTACAAAGGATATATGTATGCAAATAGTAGTAACAGTACTACTTATAATGAAATAAATAAATTAGAAATATCAAATAATACAGAAATAGATAATATAAAAATATTAGAAAATCAAGAAAACTTTGTTGATGAAAAAGAAAATAATTTTGATATTTCAAATAAAACAGTATATACACAAACAATATTTAATAAGCAAAATATAAGTGAACTATTTGGAGAAAATGGAACAATTACAATATATGATGAAAACAAAACAGTTTTAGCAACAGTAAATAACACATTACCAACAGATGAAAATGGAAATATTGTTATTAATTATGAAACACCAGCAAAAGGAATAGAAATAGAAACTACTGCTCCAACTTCAGTAGGAACATTAATAATAAAAAATACAAAAGCAATAGAAGGAAATACAGGCTATACAAAACAACAATTAAAAGGATTTAACAAATTAAGTACAAAAACTATTGTAGAAGCAAATACAAAGCAAGAAATAGCAGAAACAACAATAAATTTATTAGATACAAAAACAGAAGCAACAATAAGCATTAATAATGCAGAATTATCAACATTGCAAAAAAATGAAAATGTTCAATTATTAGCAACATTAAAAAGTAATAATGAACAATATGACTTATATAAAAATGCTACAGTAGAATTAGTATTTCCAAAAGAAATGAAAGTAACCGTAAAAAATATTACACAATTAAATGGACAAAACGAACTAAATATAGCTAATGCAAAGCAATATATTACAAATGAGGGAAATCAAGCAATAAGTTTTGAATTAACAGGAGAACAATCAACATTTATAAACAATATAAATTCAGGAATACAAATATCAATTACAGCAAATATAGAAATATCAAAAATAACACCAACAAAAACATCAGAAATTACAATGAATTATACAAATGAAAATAGAGCAGGAGAAAGCTTTAATACAAACACAACTGTAAAAATGAATTCTAAATATGGAGTATTATTAATAAATAATTTAACAGGATTTAACACACAAAATGATGTAATTGAAAATACAGATGATAAAGTAAAAACAGCAGTAATAGAGGATCATGCAGAAGCTAAACAAGCGCAAGGGATATTTGCATTATTAAATAATTATGAAAATGAAATTAGTAAAATATGTATAGTAGGAAATTTTTCAGACTCAGAGAATTCAAGAGAAATATTTGAGATGAACCTTGTTCAAGAATTGCAATTACAAGGAAAAAATGTAGTAATATCTTATTCAGAAAATGCTAATGAGGATAAAGATAGTTCAAACTGGAAAACAGATATAGATATAACAAAAGCAAAATCTTATAAAATAGATTTTGGAGAAGAAACAATAAAACAAGGAGAAGCAGTTGGATTTGAATATAAACTAGGAATTCCAGAAAATATAGAAAAAGGAAAAAGCAATACAAATAGTATAAAAGTTTTTTACCAATATGCAGGTGATGAAACACAAACAAGTTCAACAATATGTTTAAAAACAGGTGATGTTACAACACAAAATGGAATTGCAGAAAATACTTCAGTAAATGTAATAGCAAATGAAAATACAGAAAAATTATCAATAGAATTAGCAGGAAGAACAGGTGGAGAAACATTAAAAAATGGACAAGAAGTATATGAAGGCCAAGGAATAAAATATATCTTAAAATTAAAAAATAATTCATCAGAAGAAATCAAAAATATAAAAATGATAGCTACACAATCAAATGCAATATTCTATGACAAAAAAGTTTATACAGATGGATGGGACTCAATATCAGGTGATGAAAATGTTTCTTACACAAGAATTGAAGAAAATTCAAATTTAACAGAAAAACAAGAAATCATAGAAACTTTAAAACCAGGGGAAAGTGTAGAAATTTCATATAAATTTTCTGTAAAAGAAGTAGAAGACAATAATCAAACAACAACAGGAAACATAAAAATTACAGGAGATGGAATAGAAGAAAAAGAAATAGAAACACTAACAAATCCAATAAAACAAGGAAAATTAAAATTACAAATGAGAAGTAAATTTGAAGAAGAATATGATATATTAACAAATAGAGAATATCCGTTTTTTGTTGATATAAAAAATATATCAAATAGTACACAACAAAATGTAATAGTAAATATTCCTGTACCAGATGGATTTGACTTTAAAACAGATTCACTATTTATGCCAGATGAAAGCGAATATCAATTTGTAGAATATAAAAATAGAAATGTAAAATTAAAAATACCTACTATAGAAGCAGGAAAAACAATATCAATAAGATTAGGATTTCAAGTAAATCCTATGGATACAAGTATTAAGAGCAAAAGCTATTACTTTATATATAATGCAAGTTTAGGTGATGAAATATATACTTCTAATGAAATGGATAGAGTAATATATAATGCAGAGTCAGATATAACAGCTAAACAATATGGAAGTATAGATGGCGAGAAAGTCAAAAATGGAGATAAATTAACATATACTTGTGAAATAGAAAACAAAGGAACAAAAGCAAAACAACTTGATATTACAGACGATGTGCCAATTGGTGCAGACATACAAAGTGCAACAGCAAAATTATATACAAATGGAAAATTAATAAAAGAAGAAAATATAGATATAACAGAAAAATCACAAACTATAACATACAATTTATATTTAGAACAAGGACAAAAACTTGTATTTGAAATAAACACACTTATAAATACAGATGAAATATTTACAAAAGAAATAACAAATGAAATAAAAATAAATGGATTACTACAAGAGGTTTCTTGCAATTCAGTTACATATCAGGTAGTAGGAAAAGAAAATGTTAACCCAGATCCAGAAATGACATATAATATTTCAGGTGTAGCATGGATAGATGAAAACAAAAATGGATTAAGAGAAAGCACAGAAAAACTACTAAGCGGAATAGAAGTAATATTAGTAGATGAAGAAACAGGAAAAATAGCAACAAACTTTGAAAATAAAGAAATTACGGTAAAAACTGGAGAAGCAGGAGAATATGAATTTACAAATGTAAAACAAGGAAAATATATAGTTGTATTTAAATATGATACAAAAAATTATAGAGTTACAGAATACCAAAAACAAGGTATAAATGAAAAAGAAAATTCAGATGTTGTAAGTAATAATATAAATTTAAATGGACAAGAACAACAAGTTGCTATGACAAAAACATTAGAATTATCTACAGGCAATTTATCTAACATAGATGCAGGTTTTGTACAAGGAGAAAAATTTGATTTACGTTTAGACAAATACATTAGTAAAATTATAATTCAAGACAAAACAGGAACAACAGTAAAACAATATGATAATACTCAATTAGCTAAAATAGAACTAGATGGAAAGAAAATAGCTGGAACAACAGTAATTGTAGAATATAAATTACAAGTAACAAATGAAGGTGAAGTTGGTGGATATGTAAATGAAGTTTTTGATAATAAACCAAGTGATTTAGATTTCTCTTCAGCAATGAACAACAATTGGTATCAATCAACAAAAGGAGAATTATACACAAAAGAATTATCAAATCAAATGATAAATCCAGGAGAAACAAAAACATTAACATTAACACTTACAAAAACAATGAACTTAGATAATACAGGAACAAGTATAAATACAGCAGAGTTAAATAAAGTAAGTAATAATTATTCATTACAAGATATTGATTCAACACCAGGAAATAGGCAAACAGGAGAAGATGATATGAGTACAGCTCAATTAATTATCTCAGTAAAAACAGGTTCACCTGTAATGTATATTTCATTAATAATAATTATTATAGGAATAATTAGTGTAGGGGTATATTTGATAAAAAAAGAAGTGCTTATAGATGAATAAATTTTGAAGGAAAGGAGGAAAACGATGAGAAAAAAGATAATAACAAGTATAATAATATTTATAATGTTTGCTTTCATGGTAGTAACAACATCAAGAGCACAAACTATGGGAGAAATAATTAGACAAGCAGATAGTAATTTAGATAGATTTTTCTCTATGAATATAAGTGTATGGACAGATGGTAACACAGATACTTCTGGACCTAAAAGAGCATATTATTGTATGGATCCATTTGATCATGGAAATGCAAACCATAGAAATATGGCGACAGCAGTTGTTGATGTAGGAGCAAATGGAATGTCAAGTGTAAATGGTCTTAGTACTACAAACTCACAAGCAGCCAGATATGCAATGGAAGTATTATATTATGCTACAAAATCATACATAAATAGAGAACCTTGGGGACGTACAGGAACTAGCCCATATAGACTAATGATGATGCAAACATCTGCAATGTACTCAGGAACAATGGTAAATGCAGGATTATTTAATTCAAGTTTGCCATCAGGTGTTAGTGAAAGTTATATGATAGAACAATTTGGTAGAAACAAATACAAAACATTAAAAGCAGAAGGAACCGCATATGTTAATTCAACAACAAATTCTAATTTTAAAGATGCAAGTTCACCAAAGGTTCAGACAATAATAGAAGAAGGAGAATATGTATTTGTAGGACCATATAAAATACAAAATACAGGAGCAGGAAGTATAAGCAAAGCAGTTGTAACAAAAGAAGATGGTGGAACTTGTGAAGCAGATGGATGGGCAAGTTCAGCAAATCCAAATGGAGTAAACAAGATATCATCAATACCAAATGGTTCAACATTTTATTTAGCATTTAAAAGTAATAAGCCAGATAGTGCAAAAGAAGTAAAAATATATAAAAAAATAAATAATATTTTAAGAGCTAGAATGGTATTTTTTGCATCAGATGGTGGACAAAATATGGCTTCATATGGTGGTAGATTAACAGGCTCAACAGAGGTAAGCATTAATTTGCCAAGGGTATATTTTACAAATATAAAAATAACAAAAAAAGATCAAGATAGTGGAAAATTATTAAACAATGTTGGTTTTAAGGCTTATTGCAAAGACAGAGGTTGGGTTGTTGATGGAAGTCCAGCAACATATACTTCAGATGAAAGTAAAGCAACAATTTATGTAACAAAACAAGGTGTAGCAACAATAAGAAATATAAATAAAACAGGAGATTATACAATATATGAAGTAGTAAATCCAAACTTTGGATATAAAGAAGTTAGTGTATCAAGTCCAGAAGTAATGGGAAATATAAATATTTCTGCAGTAGGACAAGCAATAAATCAAACATATACAAACAAAAGATTATATGTAAAAATAAGTGGATATGTATGGGAAGATATAATATCTCAAAAAGCATCAATAAGAAATTATTTATGGAAAAATGATCAAAATGATCAAGAAGACAAAAGAGTAAATAATATAACAGTAACATTGAAAAAATCAGATGGAACAATTATAGACACAAAAACAACAAAAAAAATAAATAATACAAGTGGACAACAAGAATTAGGAGCATATCTTTTTGGTGATTACCAAAGAGACTCATCAGCTAAAAAAATACAAATAGAAGATTTAAATGGAGCATATATAGAATTTGAATATAATGGAATGTGCTATAAATCTGTACCAGTAAAAGCAACAGTAGCAAATGGAAGCAAAGCAACAGATGATAATTTAAGAAATGACTTTAATAATAATTATGCAACAATAGTAAAAAATGAATCTAGAAATGGTGAAAATAGAAAAGTATATAACTTAGATTATTCATATAGTGATCATGTAAGTACACTAAAATATGGTGGAAATTACATATATGGATATGATGGTCAAAAATATCCTGTAACAGGTGTAAGTAACCAATATATGCTAATAGCAAATACAAAAGATGCATCACCAGATAGACTGTTAGGACAATCTATTACGTTAGCACAATTATATTCTAATAATGTAGAAGAAATTCCAAACATAAATCTTGGATTATATGAAAGAGAAATGCCAGATTTAGCAATAATAGAAGACATAGAAAGTGCAAAAATACAATTAAATGGATATACACATACATATAAATATAATCAAAGATTTAATAATACAGCAGATGATGGATTTAATATGGCTGTAAAATTCGGAAATAAATGGGGTTCAGCGTCATATACAAGAGAAATGTATTCAGCAGATGTTTCATATAATCAACAAGATGGAAATGCTGGAAAATTACAAATGTATATAACATATAAAATAGCAATTAGAAATGAATCAACAAACTTATATACACAGGCAAATCAATTAGTAAACTATTTTGATAATAGATATGATATTGCAAGTATAATAACAGAAGATGGAGAAGACATAGCATATCAAGTAGATGAAAGCTATAATAATAATGGATATAAAAAGGTAGCAATAGGTGCTAACCAAAAAATCGCACCACAAAAACAAAAAATAGTTTATATACAATATAAATTAAAAAATGATGCAATAAATGCAGTGTTAAATGAGGATATAACTTTAAATTCTGTTACAGAAATAAGTTCATATTCAACATATTCAAATGAAGGATTTAGTAGTAGATATGCAGGAATAGATAAAGATTCTAATCCAGAAACAACAGAACCAACTAATAGAGATTCATTTGAAGATGATACAGACTCAGCACCATCATTTATAGTAAAAGTACAAGAAGGTGACACTAGAGTAATAAAAGGAACTGTATGGGAAGATGCCGCAATACAAGAATTACTAGACAAAGAAGGAAAAGATAGACAAAGAAAAGGTGACGGTATATATAATACACAAAATGGTTCTAAAGATGGAACAGTAGAAAAAGTTAAAGTAGAATTACTAGAGACAAATGAAAATGGAGAAATAAAAACATCAGAAGATGGAAATGCAGTTGTTGCAACTTTATACAAAAGAGAAAAAGATGAACAAGGAAAACCAAAAACACAAGAAGCATCACAATATACAACAGGAGAAGGAGCATATGAATTTAGCGGTGTAATTCCAGGAAATTATTTAATACGTTACACATATGGAAACAATAGTGTAATACACAAATATGATGGAACAACAGAAAATATCAAGATAATCAACTATAAATCAACTATTTATAGAGGTGGAAGCAAAAAATCAGCAAATGAAGTGGTAACAAACAAATATTGGTATAGAACAGAAACAGGAGATGCTACAAGACTATCAGATGCAAAAGATGACTTAGGAGTAAATACAGATGGAAGTAAATTTGATATAGTAGATACAAGAACAAAAGAAGAAACAATAACATATGGAACATCTACAGAACAAAATTTACAAGACATTGAAGCAAATACTCAAAAATTTGAGATAAAATTAGATTATGATGTAAACTTAGACAATATTAGTGAATTTGGTGCAAACTTGAAATTTATATTTGATAATATAGATTTTGGTATAATTCAAAGACCTATACAAGATGTTAGAATAGGAAAAGAAATATCACATGTAAAAGTTACTTTAGCAAATGGACAAGTAATAATCGATGGCGACCCAAGAACAGACGATTTACAACATGTAAAAGTATTACCAGATGGAAATATCCATGTAGAGATTGATACTGAATTAATGCAAGGTGCCACATTAGAAGTAGAATATGAAGTATCTGTAGACAATACAAGAGCTGAAATAGACTATAATGAAAAAGATTATTACATTTATGGAATAATAACAAATCCGAATAATTGGAAAATGGCAACAGTAAGTAAACTATATGACTATTTATCAAATGACTTAGACTTTAAAGACAGTAACTTAAAAGAAAATGGAGGTTCATGGACAGTTGTAAATAGTAGAGACTTAAGCAAAGGTGGTAATTTATCAGAAAAAGCATTTGAAGCTGTACGTAAATACAATAGAATATTCCAAACAGAAGAATTTGCAAATATGGAACCAGGACAAATAAAAACTGTAAAAATGTCAACATCAAGATTATTATCAAATAACGAAAATGACTATTCATTTGATAATGATGTAGAAACAAATGAGCTAAAAGAAAGAAAAATAAAAGACTCAATACCAGGAAATTATGTTCCATCAGAAAGTTCAACACATGAACAAGATGACAGCAATAAAAACATTGTAATTACGGTGCCAACTGGTGAAAATAAAGATTACTTGCCATATATAATTCTAACAATAAGTGCATTAATAATAATTAGCTCAGGTGTAGTGTTAATAAAGAAAAAAGTTCTTTAATAAAATAGTAAAAAATATCAAAATTTGATAAAAAGTAAAGAATAAAAAAGAGGGATGATTAGCTAATCATTCCTCTAATAGTCTTATACAAATAAGGCTTATATTCATCAATAGGTAAGGGTTCCTTGTATAAAATAGAATTAAAACAAGTAGAACCAACAAGTTCAATAATCATAAACAATGTAACATCAGGATTTTCAATCTTGATGTTATTTTCTTTTATACCTTTAATAAATAAATCATAAACAGAATTTTCAGAATCCATACTTTTATCATGCAAATTCAAAACAGTTTTATTAAAAACACCCCAAGACAAATTTTTAGAAATAAACTTTAAAAGCAAAGGATTTTTAGTTAATTCATCAATAACATAATTAATAATATAAATAATACTATCAGAAAAATCTGAAATATAATTTTTTCTTAAAGATTTTAGTGCATCTGAAAATAATTTTTGAGATTTTTGTACAATTAAAATATCCCTAATTTCATATTTATCCTTAAAATAAAGGTAAAAAGTACCTTTTGCAACACTGGCATTATCAACTATTTCTTGTATAGAGGTATCTTTGGTACCTTTTTCTGTAAATAATTTAAATGCTGTATTTAATAATCTATTTTGTTTTCCTTCTTTATCATTTTTCATAATTAATCACATTCTTTCCTATATATAATTAAAATTTAAATATTGTTCATAAAATTATCTATAGTTATTATGACATAAAATTGACTAACGGTCAATAAAATTATAAAAAAGTATTGACCGTTGGTCATAAAAGTGGTAATATATAGGAAGTGACCAACAGTCATAAAATCAAAAGAAAGGAAGACCAAAATGTTAAAAATAGCAGAAAAAATATGTAAACACAAAAAGATAATATTCATAATTGCAATGTTGTTATTAATTCCATCATTTATAGGAATGCAAGCAACAAGAGTTAATTATGATATATTAGCGTATTTACCAGATAATGTAGATACAGTTCAAGGTGAAAACATATTAACAAATGAATTTAATATGGGTTCATATTCAATTGTTATTACAGAAAACATGAGTACAAAAGATATACAAAAATTAGAGGATAAGTTTAAAAAATTAGATAATGTAGAAAAAGTAGCAAGTGTAGCAGATGTATTAGGATCAAATACACCAGAAGAAATGCTACCAGATGAGATAAAAAATATAGCATACAAAGATGGAGATACAGCAATTTTAGTAACATTTAAAGAAGGAATATCTTCAGACAAAACATTAGAATCAATAGAGCAATTGAGAAAAATTGCAGATAATCAATGTAAAATAAGTGGAATGTCAGCTTTAGTATTAGACACAAAAGACATTGCAAATTCAGAAATTATTGTATATGTGGTCATTGCAGTTATTTTATGTATGATAGTTTTACAATTTGCATTAGATTCATATTTAGCACCAGTATTTTTATTAGCAAGTATAGGAATTGCAATTCTATACAATATGGGTTCAAATATATTTTTAGGAGAAATATCTTATATTACAAAAGCAATTAGTGCTGTTTTACAATTAGGTGTAACAATGGATTTTGCAATATTCTTGTATCACAGTTATAAAGCAGAAAAAGAAAATTATAATAATAATGATGAAGCAATGGCACATGCAATATCAAAAACATTGATATCAGTAGTAGGAAGTTCATTAACTACAATAGCAGGATTTTTAGCACTTTGCAGTATGAACTTAACTTTAGGAAAAGACATAGGAATAGTAATGGCAAAAGGTGTATTTTTAGGAGTAGTATCAGTTGTTACAGTATTACCAGCAATGTTATTAATATTTGATAAAGCAATAGAAAAAACAAAACATAAAGAAATATTACCAAGATTTGAAAAATTAAAGAACTTTAATATAAAACACTATAAAGCAATAATAGTAACATTTTTAATAATATTACCAATAGCAATTTATGGATATTCAAATATCAGTGTATATTATGATTTAAACAAAACATTACCACAAACACTACCAAGTATAGAAGCAACAAATACACTAGAAGACAAATTCAATATGGTATCAACAGAACTTGCATTAGTAAGTAAAGACGTTCCAACTTACAAGGTAAATGAAATGTTAGACAAAATCCAGGATTTAGATGGAGTTGAATTTGCATTAGGATATTCTTCACTTGTTGATAATGGAATACCAGAAGAAATAATACCAGATAGCATAAAAGATATACTTCAAAATGACAAATACCAATTAGTTGTAATTAGTTCAAAATATGAACTTGCAACAGATGAATTAAATAATCAAGTTGATAAAATAAATTCAATAATTAAAGAATATGACAACAATGCCTTACTTGCAGGTGAAGGACCATTAATGAAAGACTTAGTAGAAATTAGTGATCATGATTTTAATAGTGTAAATAGTGTATCAATAGCAGTTATATTTATAATAATGATATTTGTATTAAAATCAATTTCATTACCAGTAATTTTAATGATGGTAATTGAATTTGCAATATTCCTAAACATGGGAATATCAACATATACAAATACAACATTACCATTTATAGCATCAATAGTAATAGGAACAATTCAATTAGGAGCAACAATAGATTATGCAATTTTGATAACAACAAAATATATCAATTATAGAAAAGAAGGAAAAGACAAAAAAGAAGCAGTGTCAGAAGCCTTAGGAACATCTATAAGCTCAATTATAGTTAGTGGATTATGTTTCTTTGGAGCAACATTTGGAGTTGGTGTCGTTTCTAAAATAGGAATGATTGGATCACTATGTACACTTATGTCAAGAGGAGCAATTATAAGTATGTGTACAGTAATTATGGTATTACCAGCATTCTTATTATTATTTGATAAAATTGTATGTAAGTCTACAGTGGGAATGAGGCAAATAAAAAATTAATTGTAATATTTTTTATAAAACACTAATTAATTTAATATATATTTTTTACTTGTAACTCTTGGGCTTCGTACAGACTGTAATTGTATAACAGTCTGTAACTTGTCGGTCCCCCCGAAATGTTACTTCATAAAAAATATATATTAAATAAATAGAAATTGGGATAAAATTTGGAAAGGAAGGATTCTAAAATGAAGAGTAATAAAGTAATTTCAAAAATAGTAGCAAGTACATTGTTATGCTCAATGGTAGGTTATACACTTCCTGTATTTGCATATACAAAAGATGAAACAGTATATTCAAAATTAGATAGTGAAGGGAAAAATTATAAAACAATAGTTAGTACACATATAGAAAATAGTGAATATGCTGATACAATAAATGATATGTCAGATTTACTAAATATAAAAAATACAAGTGGTGATGAAACATATACACAAGATGGTAATAAATTTGTATGGAATGCAAATAAAAATGATATTTATTATCAAGGTGAATCAGAAAAAGAATTACCAATAGAGTGTGAAGTAAAATATGAATTAGATGGAAAAGAAGTTTCTGCAAATGAAATTGCAGGAAAAAGTGGAAAAGTAAAAATAACTTTACAATATAAAAATAAAGAAGAAAGAACAATTAATATTAATGGTAAAGATGAAAAAATGTATGTGCCATTTGTAGTTGTTGCTGGAACTATTATAAAAAATGAAAATGCAAGAAATATAGAAATATCATCTGGTAAAGTAGTAGATGATGGAACAAAAACTGTAATAGTTGGTATGGCAATGCCAGGTTTACAAGAAAGTTTAGGAATTTCTAGTGATGAAATTGATATTCCAAATAATATAGAAATTACAATGGATGCAACAAATTTTGAAACAAGTAGTATAATGTCATATGTCACACCTAAAGTTATAGAAGAAGACGATTTAACAATATTTGACGATTTAGACGAAATGTATAATAAAGTAAATACTTTACAAAGTTCTATGAATCAAATTCAAGATGGGGCAAACACATTAAAAGATGGAACAACAGAATTAGAAGCAGGTGCAAATACTTTAAAGAATGGTGTTAATACAGCATATAGTGGAGCTCAAACAATAACATCAGAAGTAGAAAAATCAACACAAAGTTTAAAAAATGATAATTCAGAAGCTTTAGATAATGCAACTTTAGAATCAATAAAAAAACAAGCTGCTGAAAGCAGTAAATTAACAGATGAACAAAAGGCACAAATAAAAGCTCAAGCTCAATCAGGCGCAACATTAACACAAGAACAAAAAAATCAAATTTCTGCACAAGCTAAAGCAAAAGCAGTATTAACAGAAACACAAAAGACACAAATAACAGCAGTAGCAAAACAAGGAGCAGTATTAACAGATGCGCAAAAAGCACAAATAAAAACACAAGCTAAAGAAAAAGCAGTATTAACAGATGCACAAAAAACACAAATAATAGCAAATGCACAATCAGCATATCCAACAACACTAACAGAAACAGAAAAAGCATTAATACTAACAACAGCTCAAAATACAGCAACACAAACAGCAGTGGCAACAGCACTAGAAACAGCCCAAAGCACAGCAACCAAAACAGCAGTAGCAACAGCATTAAATGTAGCGCAACAAATAGCAACACAGACAGCTGAAACAACAGCATTAGAAACAGCACAACAAATAGCAACACAAACAGCAATAACAACAGCATTATCAACAGCTCAAAGTACAGCAACTACAACAGCAATGCAAACATCAACAACAGTTGCAAAACAAGTTGGAAATCAAGCTAAAAAAACATTTACAAATAAAGTAGTCTCACAAATGAGTACATTAGGAAATGGTTTAAATCAATTAGCCTCTGGCTTATCAGAATTAAACAATGGAGCTACAACATTAGCAAATGGAACAACTCAAATTAATGATGGAGCAACAACTCTAGCAGATGGAATAAAAACATTTAATGAAGAAGGAATCAAAAAAATCTGTAATTATATAAATGGAGATGCCAAAGATTTAACTACAAGAGTTGAGAAATTAACAGAATTATCTAAAGAATATAACAATTTTACAATGCTAGACGGAAAAAATTCAGGTGAAGTTAAATTTATTATGATTATTGATGCAGTAAAACAACAAACAGAAAATGAACAAAATAAAGAAGAAGCAATAGTAGAAGAAAATAAATAAAGATTTTTTAGAAAAGATGAACTTAAATGTTCATCTTTTTCTTTTAGAAAGAATGCTGTTTTTATATATCAATTTATATTGCTTTTTTCGGCAATATGTAATAAAATAAACAACGAATAATGTGATAATAAAAACGAAAATAAAAATATATATCATAAATTGTAAAAAAGTTTTTCTAGATAATAGACTAGAAAAGACAAAAACCACAAAGGACAAGTATTAAAATTAGCTTATCAAATAATAAGAGGTGGTAAGGATGTTTCAAAATATAAATGAAGATACAATAGAAATAAATAATAAAGCTGAAAAAGCAAAAAGAAATGTAAACATATTCTCAAATGTTTTAACAAAGGAAAATCTAGCAATATATGTGGTGGCATTTATGATGTCACTAGTAGGCATTGGTGGAGATTTTTCAATATTTAGTATAAGTGTGTTAGGTGCTTGTTTTGCATCATCTGTTCCAGCATTAGGGGTAGTGGCAGTTTCACTTTTAGGAAACTTTATTAAATTTGGTGTTGGTGGAGGATTAGGTTATTTTTTAACAACACTAGTTTTAATAATAACATTATTTATATTTAAACCACGTTATAATGAAGAAGAACGAAATGAGAAAATAAAAATAGGAAAAAACGTATTTATAGCAACATTACTAATTCAAATTGTAAAAATAGCAATGGCACAATTTACATTATATGATGTACTTGCATCAATAACATTATCAATAATAGCATTAGTATTTTATAAAATATTTGTAAATTCTATTGTAGTAGTTCAAGAATTTTACGAAAAAAGAGCATTTTCAATTGAAGAAGTTATAGGTGCTAGCTTAATGCTTGCAATAGCAGTTGGAGGAATTGGAGATTTTAGTGTAGCAGGATTTAGCATTAGAAATATATTAAGTATATTAATCGTTATGGTACTTGGTTGGAAAAATGGAATGTTAATAGGAACAACATCAGGTGTTACAATAGGTGTAACATTAGGAGTAATAACAAATTCAGAGCCAATTATGATAGCTGCATATGCAATTTCAGGAATGATAGCAGGTATATTAAATAGATTTGGGAAAATAGGTGTAGTTGTAGGGTTTGCACTTGGAAATATATTGTTAGCATATGTTGCAAATGGATATACAGTAGAATTAATACATTTTAAAGAAATACTAATTGCATCAATAGGATTACTTTTTGTTCCAAAAACATTACAAATTGATATAGAAGAATTTACAGGAAAATCAAAATTATTGCCTTCAATGTCAGATAGAGCATTAAACAAAAGCAAAGAAGTTGCAGAAAGTTTAAACAATGTATCAAACGCAATAAACGAAATGGCTACAACATATAGAGGACAAGACGATTTAGATGCAGTTGAAAAAGACAATATTAGTTCAGACGAAAATAAAGAAATTTTTATAGGTGAATTATTAAATAATTTAGAACCTTATAAAGACAATATGCTATATGACGATATTGCTAAAGCAGATGGAGAGATAGACAACGAGATTTTTGAATTATTATTAGAAAAGCAAGAAATAAGCAGAAAAGATTTATTACAAATATTTGCGAATTGTAATAGTTACATAGTAGGTGCAGAAGATAACAAAATAAGCAAACAATTAGAAGACAATATAATGCAAATTGTTAGAACTATAAATGTTTCATACAAAGTTGCAAAATCTAATTTTATCTGGAAGAAAAAAGAAGAACAAACTAAAAAGAACATTAGTAATCAATTAAAAAATGTATCTAATGCTATAAAAAGTATGGCAAAAGATATAGAAAAAGACATAAAAGCAGAAGAAAAATATCAAGCAGAAAGATTAGAAATAGTAGATTTATTAAGACAAAAAGAGATAGAAGTTCAAGATATAATGATAAAAAAAGATAATAGATTTATAGTTGAAATATATCTAACTAGATTACTTGAAAATACTAAACTAGAACAAATTGCAGAAATATTAACAAACATTTTAAAAGAACCAATTGTATTAAATGCTGAAGCAACAGTAGGCAAAAAAATAGTATATTTATCAGACGATAAATACATAATGGCAATTGGAATGGCACAAGAAACTAAAAACAACAGTAAACAATCAGGTGATAGTATATTAAATATACGTTTAAAAGATGGAAAATATTTAGTTGCAATTAGTGATGGAATGGGAAGTGGAAAAGAAGCTAAAAATAGTAGTAACCAAACATTACGACTATTAGAAAATTTGCTAGTATCAGGATTTGATAAAAAAGCATCTTTAGATTTAATAAATAATGCTTTAATGAATCAAAACAAAGAAACATTTGCAACTCTAGATATAGCAATTGTAGATTTATATGAAGGAAATGTCGAATTTATTAAAAGTGCAGCTTGTCCAACATATATAAAGAAAAATAAAAGAGTTCAAATGATAAAATCGAATTCATTGCCAACAGGAATATTAGAAGAAAGTAAATTAGAAACATTTGACAAAGATATAAATGATGGCGAAATTGTAGTGCTATGTTCAGATGGGATTCTAGATTCTAATGTAGAATATAAGAATAAGGAATTGTGGATAAAGTATTTGTTAGAAGATATAGAAACTACTAATACGCAAAAGATTGCTAATTTGATTTTGGAAGAGTCTGTTGATAATAATTATGGTATTGCAAAAGATGATATGAGTGTAGTTGCATTTAAATTTAGACAAAAGTAGTGTTTGTAATCACACATTTTAATTTAATACAAAAGAAGGCTTGAAATATAAGATTTTTATTACATTCCTCGGCTTATTACGAAATTTAAGAAATTCTAACTTGTTTTTATGGCACCCTTCCATTAAAAATGAACTCTTTCCATAAAAGCTACATAAGAATTTCTAAAATTTCTCTATGCACATTCGTCATTGCATTCAAATCTTATATTTCAAGTCTTTCTTATAATATTAAATTATTAAAACAAATTGCTAAATCAAAAGAAATATGATATAGTAATTTAGAAATAAATTAGGAGGAATAATTGCATTGAGTAGAGGAAGAAGATATGAAGAACCTAAATTAAATATGAAAAAAGTTTTTGCAGTTATAGTTGCAATAATAGTAATTATAATGTGTATTGTAATGTTAAAAGGAATTTTAAGTAAAGATACTAAACAAGGAAAAATAGTTAGCAAAGATTATTTTGCATCATATCAAAATAACAAATGGGGAGTAATTGATTCAAATGGAGATAATGTAATAGACCCTAGTTATGCAGAAATGATAATTGTTCCTAATAGTAAAAATGATGTGTTTTTATGTACATATGATGTGGATTATGATAACAACACATATAAAACAAAGGCTTTAAATAGTGAAAATAAAGAAATTTTTACAGAATATGACCACGTGGAGGCAATATCAAATAAAGACACTGATAATAATTTATGGTATGAAAATGATGTTGTAAGAGTTGAAAAAAATGGTTTATATGGCTTAATAGATTTATCTGGAAAAGAATTATTGCAATGTGAATATGACAAAATAGAAGCACTAGAAGGTGTGCAAAACACATTTAAAATTACTAAAGATGGTAAAGTAGGAATTGCAGACAATAAAGGAAATGTATTAATAACACCATCATATGCTGAAATTACAAGTTTAGATAAAGACAAAAGCCAAGGATTTATAGTAAAAAGCAGCGATGGAAAATACGGAATAGTAGATACAGCTAATAAACAAGTTTTAGAAACAAAATATGATACAGTAGAAAAAATCTATAGAAATGATTATTATGTTGTAACAGAAAATGGAAAACAAGAAGTTGTAAAAAAAGCTGGAGATAAAGTTTTAAGTGGAAATTATGACAAAATTGAAGCTATATTACAAAATCCTGAAAATGGAATTATATATAAGCAAAAAGAAAAATACGGAATTATGAATTTATCAGGAGATGTAGTTATAAAACCAGAATATGAAAAGTTAAAAGAAGGAGCGTCTGGAAGTATTATAGCTAAAAAAGATTCTAAATATGGAATAATAGACTTACAAGGTAATCAAAAAGTAGAATTTAAATATCAAAATCTTTCATATAATGAAAAAGCAGATTTATATATAGCTGAAGACGACCAATATGAAAATGAAATTTTAGATAGCAATTACCAAGTAAAACAAACTGGATATTTAATAGAATTAAATACAGATAAAGGATATATGGAATTAAATCAAAATAATTCATATAAATATTACAACTTTAAATTTGAAGAACAAAATGCAGAAAACATATTTACATCAAATACATTATTTGCAAGCAAAAAAGATGGAAAATATGGATTTGTAGATAAAAATGGAAAAACAGTTGTAGATTATATTTATGATGATGTAACAAGCCAAAATAGTTATGGATATGCTGGAATTAAAAAAGACGGAAAATGGGGAGCAATTGATAAAGACGGAAAAGTAGTAAAAGAACCAACATATAATTTAGATGATTATTTAAAAATAGACTTTATTGGTGGATGGTATCTAGGAAAAGACATAAATATGAATTATTATAGAAAATAAGGTTATAGGTAATTCCTAAAAAACCTAAATATAGTAAATAAGGAACTAAAGAAAATGGAACTAAAGACGAACTATCAATATACATATTTTATACACCCTTTTGCAATAAAAGAGGGAAATTACCAAAAATATATATTAAAAATGTTAAAAGATAAAAATTGTAACTTAAAAACATTTCAAAAAGAAAAAGATTTGAGAACATATCAATACTTTTTGCCAGAAACAAGGAAATTTTTATTTTCAAGTTTTGGATTTGGAAAAGAAAAAATTAGAAAATTAGAAGAATTATCAATAGACACAAGAGCAGCATTACTTGCAAAATATCCTTGTAATATATTTGAATATTCAATACCAAAAGATATTCAAGGGAAAATAGATGATAAAAAAGGGATATTTTTTGCAATAACAAAAATTGATATTATATGTTTCAATACAGGAATATGTTTCTTATTAATGAAAACAAATATAGAAGATGACTATAATTTCGCAAATGTCTTAAATTTCAATTATAAATTTAGAGATATAAACCAAGAAGGAAATAATTTAGATGCATATGACAACATACGTTTACAAACAAATAGTTTTGAAAGTGCAGAAACATTTAGAAATTTCTTAAGAAGAATAACAGGTTCAAGTGTAGAGAGTCTAAAACTTGACATAGATACAGAAAGATTTTTAACATATTCATATATATGTATAGACCAATCAGCATGGGGAATTTCACACGAATTTGATGAAGTGAAACATTATTTTGATAAATATATCAACATATTACCAGCAGACGATATTAAGAATATTGAAAACAACAATAAGAAAATAATAACAATGTCAAAATGGAAATATGCAAAAATGTCACTAAACAAATTAGGCGTAATGCTATTTTCATCAAGTGAAGATATGAATAATTATACAATATTACCAAATGAATATGAAAACCAATATTTATACACATATATAATTAATTTGTATAAAAAAATATATCTAAAGAAATTAATATATGAGTTTAATATGAGCAATAATTTTGAGAAGATCAAGGAACAATTTATAAATTTTACAAAATTTATATGGATACAAGAAATAACCAACAATG
>ENA-OPCY01000650-OPCY01000650.1-human-gut-metagenome-genome-assembly--contig:-NODE-650-length-24753-cov-2.979472_pt1 | contig 24753 bp, 18 predicted proteins | sample MGYA00241568_ERZ501487 | MGnify/ENA primary metagenome ERZ501487 (study PRJEB25962, sample SAMEA2042574) | human gut metagenome | biome: human gut; feature: human-associated habitat; material: faeces... | reverse complement strand
CAGCAAATGTTTACTGCTACAGGCATACCGGCAATGTGGGTAGGGTATGTTTCTATGTTTACCCCCAGTGCAGTAGTAGTACCGCCCAGTCCGGCAGGTCCAAAGCCCATTTTATTAATTCTGTCCAACAGCTGCTGCTCCATTTCAGCGTATCTTGGGTCAGGGTTGCTGGTTTCTATTGACCTAAAGGTAGCCTTCTTAGCCAGTTGCGCCGCCTTTTCAAATGTACCGCCTATTCCTACACCAACTACCATTGGCGGGCAAGGGTTAGGTCCGGCCTTTCTTACGGTGTCCAGTACAAAATCTATAACGCCCTCGGCACCGTATGACGGTGTAAGCATTTTAATTGCAGACATATTTTCACTGCCAAAGCCCTTGCCGCCGGCTGTAATTACAATTCGCTCACCCGGTACTATTTCTGTATGGATAATTGCAGGTGTATTGTCCTTTGTGTTAATTCTGTCAAAAACCGGATCATTTACAACCGATTTTCTTAGGTAGCCCTCCTTATAGGCCTGCCTTACACCCTCGGTAACGGCATTCTTAAAGCTGCCGCCGTCTATAACCACTTTGTCGCCGTACTGCACAAAAAGTACAGCCATACCGGTGTCCTGACAAAGCGGAATCTGTTCATCGTGTGCTATTTTATTATTTTCAATAAGCTGACACAGTACCTGCCTGCCTACCTCCGATTTTTCGGTCTCTTTTGCTTTTTCCAAGGCATTTGTAATATCGCTGCCTATATTATAGTTGCAGTCTGTTAAAAGCTCTTTTACTGTTTCCGTAATTTTTTCTGCCTTAATTACTCTAAAGTCCATCCCTTTGCCCTCTTTATAAAAATATCTATTATTAGTAATTATAGTTTATAAACGGTTATATTTCAAGTAAGCAAGTGAATAATTGGAAACTTTATGTCAAAGATATACAGTACCGAAATGCTGCTTCACATTTTTTAAAGAATGTTAAAGCCGTTACAAGAACAAATAAATCAGCTGCTGTATTCATACGCTTTTGTGCTTGAATTATGGGGGGGATTAAATACAGTGCAGGATATATGGCGAAAATGCTGTTTTAAATATTATAATTAGTCCTGTTAATGCAAAACAGCCCTTAAATTTTTATATGAATATCTTTTAATACAGGTTTGTAACATTTGTAACTACTGTGTAATCAGGTTTTTACACATTGCACAGTTTTTTAATCCTTGAACAAATGTTTTAGAGGCGAGAATTGGCTTTTTAAAGGGGTTTTTTAAAGATATTCCCCTATTTACAAATATTTGTTCGGCGTTTTGCACAAAAAAATAATTTCAAATTATTTGACATATCTAAGGATGCTGTTATAATGCAACCTAAGGAACCAAAATAGCAGACTTATATTCCTAAGCAGATAAAATTTAATTTTATTATGTTGCACTTGGGAATAAATTCAAAACAGATAAGGAGTTCTTTAATTTATGTTTATTACCGCTATAGGCAGCGAAAGTAAGTCTAAATCGGTTTTTAGAAGAGGCGTACTGCTTATTCTTATGAGCGTGATTTTTCTTACATCGGCATTTTCAGTAGCAGCGTTAAACAGAACAGCAGTCATTAATGTTGACGGAAAGACAGTTCGTGTAAGTGTTACGGGAACTGATAAATATGATATTTTAGCTGACGCCGGCGTAGAGCTTAGTCAGTACGATGTTGCAGAGGCTAGCAACGAAAACGGTGTTATTACTATTGATGTTACCAGATACTTCCCTGTATATGTTAAAACAGACAACAAGTCTAAAGACAGATATATGGTAAGCGGCGGTACAGTTTCTGATTTGCTTAAGCAGGCAAATGTTAAGGTAACTGACAACCATATTGTTACACCTCAGAAGGACACAAGGCTGACAGAGGGCTTAACCGTAGAGGTTAAAGAGTACAAAACAGTTAAGGTCAGCGTTGACGGCAAGGACAAAACGGTTAAGGTACCTGTAGGTACGGTAAAGGACGCACTTGCTTACGCCGGCATTAAGCTTGGCAAGTACGACACAGTCAGCTGTAAGCTAACTGATGATGTTACTGAAAATATGGAAATTTCAATAACAAGAATTGAATACAAAAATGTGAAAACAGTTGAAAAGGTTCCTTATGAAACAGTTGAAACCTATTCTGACAAACTTGCAGAGGGCAAAACTAAGGTAACAAAAAAGGGCGTTGACGGTGAATATACCGTAGTAACGAAGCAAACTATTGTAAACGGTGAGGTTACAGACGAAGAGATAGTAAGCAGTGAGCTTACTAAGGAGCCTGTAAATAAAGAAGTTACAATCGGTACAAAGAAGTCAGTCGCTGAAAAGGCAGACACAGACAGTGCCACAGCTTCTGAGTCCGGTGTACCTGTAAGCGAAGAAAACGGAGTTTTGTATGATTCAGAAGGCAACCAGGTTTCATATTCAAATGTTTTACACGGCTCAGGTACTGCATACTATGCCCCGGCAGGCTCACTTACAGCTTCAGGTCAAGAAGTTTATGTAGGTGGTGTTGCCGTAAACCCTGACATTATACCTTTGGGAACAAAGCTGTATATTGTAGCAGACGACGGTTTCGTTTACGGATATGCAACGGCTATAGACACAGGCGGTGCATTGTATGACGGCTCGGCTATAGTAGATGTGTTCTACTACACATATGATGAATGTGCCGAGTTTGGCAGAAGAGATGTAAGCGTGTATATTCTTGACTAAATAATAAAGATTAAAAATCTCCTGTACATTTACTTATGCTGTACAGGAGATTTATTTTTGCAAAATATAAAAAACAGCAGACAGGCAGGTAGCAGCTATGCGGCTTTACCCGCCTGTCTGCTGTATTATACGGTTGTTTATTTGCTTGTTTACAGCTCAATACTGTCAAGCTGCTGCTGCCACAGTGCCGCCGAAGCGTCGCTAGGCATACGGAAGTCGCCCCTTGGCGAAAGTGTAACGGAGCCTACCTTAGGGCCGTCAGGCAGACAGGAGCGTTTAAACTGCTGCATAAAGAAACGCCTGACAAATACCTTTAGCCACTTTAATATAGTTTGCGGTGTATATGCACCCTCAAAGGTTTGCTGTGCCATATAGAATATTTTTACCGGTGTAAAGCCAAAGCGAACAAAATAATAAAGGAAAAAGTCGTGCAGCTCATACGGGCCTACAAGGTCTTCTGTTTTTTGCGATATTTCACCGTTAGTCGGCGGAAGCAGCTCAGGGCTTACCGGTGTGTCTAAAACATCCTGCAAAACTTTTTTCAGCTCTCCGTCAGAGCTTTCTGCTTCATATGCAGTTAAATACCGTACCAATGTTTTTGGAACAGAGGCGTTTACAGCATACATACTCATATGGTCACCGTTATATGTTGCCCAGCCCAGGGCAAGCTCGCTTAGGTCGCCTGTACCTATTACAAGACCGTTTTTTTGGTTTGCTATATCCATAAGCACCTGTGTACGCTCACGAGCCTGAGAATTTTCGTAGGTTACATCGGTTACACTGCTGTTGTGGTCAATGTCGGCAAAATGCCGTTTTACCGCCTCGGTTATATTAACCTCTTTAAAGCTTACGCCATATGCTTCGGCAAGCTTTTCTGCGTTTGACTTTGTTCTTTTTGTAGTACCAAAGCAAGGCATAGTTACAGCTGTAATGCCCTTGCGGTCCAGTTTAAGACGGTCAAAGGCGTGTACCGTAACAATTAAAGCAAGTGTAGAGTCAAGTCCGCCCGACAAGCCAATAACCGCATTTTTAATGCCCGTATGCTTTAGTCTGGTAGCTAAGCCCACAGACTGTATTGCAAGTATATCTTGGCAACGCTGTGAAATGTCGGCCTTACTGCTTGGAACAAAAGGTGTTTTTGGAAAGCTTCTGCTTAGCTTGAATTCCTTTGCCCCTACGGAAAAGCTGTATTTTCTGCAGCCTGTGTGCGTTGTGTAGGTGGTCATTCTTCTGCGTTCACCCGACAGCTTTTCTACATCTATGTCACCGTAAATAACGCCTGTAGTGTAGCGTTGTGCCTGCTGCAGCGTTACGCCGTTTTCTGCTATTAGGTTATTTCCGGAGAAAACCATATCTGTGGTCGATTCTCCCAAGCCTGCGTCAGCAAAAACATAGCCGCAAATTAATGAGGCAGAGGTTATTTCTATAAGAGATTTACGGTATGCCGGCTTGCCTATTACCTCGTCGCTTGCCGACAAATTAGCTATGATGTTAGCACCGCCGGTTGTCAAATTAGCCGACGGTGAGCTGCTTACCCACAAATCCTCGCAAATTTCCACACCAAATGTAAAGTCAGAAAATTCTGTACTTTGGAAAACAACATCGGTAGCCAGATCAACCTCGCCCAGCTCGCCAAAGCCTACCCTTTGGCACATATTGTTTTCTGCCGGTGTAAAATGACGCATTTCGTAAAATTCGGAATAGTTCGGTATGTTTATTTTCGGTACCAGGCATATAATTTTGCCCTTGCATATAACAGCACCGCAGTTGTACAGGCTGCCTCCGACTGCCACGGGCAGACCTACTACAGACACTATGTCTAAATCGGCGGTTGCTTTTACAATATCTGTTACAGCCTGCTTTGCACCCTCTGCAAGTGTTTTTTGCAAAAACAAATCTCCGCAGGTGTAGCCGGTTATGCACAGCTCCGGAAATACAACCAGTGACGCACCGTTTTCGTTTGCTTCCTTTATTAGCCTTATAATTTCGTTTTTATTGTGTTGACAGTCTGCTACACATATTTCCGGTGTAGCGGCGGCAACTCTTACAAAACCTAAATTCATTTCAACCTCTCCATAAATAATATGCTGTTATTATACCCTATACAGGTAATTTTTACAACTTTGTTAATTAACAAAATGAAAGAATATTAACTTTTCGTTAAGAATAGAATCTTAAAGTGTTTTCAATATTTTTTCAAGGTTGACGGAATAATATGTAGTCATTCCAAAGGAGCAGCGAAAAAACCTAAAAGAAAAATCCGAAAGAATTTAAAAACTTCAATAAAACTTCAAGGAACATTAGTTATTATGTAGCTATCCTAAGAGAAAAGAAGAATAACGGTTTTTAATATAATAAAATATATTAAAAATTAAAATGCTTTCAATGTTTCTTCAAGGAATATACAGTATTATGAAACCATAGAAACTAACAATAGCTTTGAAAGGATGAATGTTATGAACAACAATTTCAATGACAAGTATGGCAATCCATATGGTACAAACAGCGGAAATAACAACTTTGAAAATAACAATACAAGCTATAATACACAAAATCAGACCGCATACGGCTCTCAGCAGTACACCAACCCATATACTGCCGGAGCTAATCATGAAAATACAGCTGCACATTCTACAGAGGAATATAACAGCAATATCTATTCTCAAAGCACACCCGAGCAGAATATGAACAGTAGCTTTAACGACGGCTACAACACAAACACTTCTAAAAAGCCAAAGGAAAAGAAAAAGGGCGGCAAGTGGCTGGCAAAAGTTATTGCAGCTGCACTGTGTTTCGGAATTATTGCAGGCGGCACAATGTTTGGTGTAAACTACGCAGGCACACAGCTGCTTGGCGATTCATCAAACACATCAAGCCAAGACTCAAGCAGCAAAACAGCGTCTACTGTTAAAAGCTCCGGCAATACAGTTAGTACTACCTACGATGTTTCTTCTGTAGTATCAAATGTAATGCCGTCAATGGTGTCAATTAACACTATCAGCACACAGTCTGTTCAAAACCCATACAGCCAGTACTTTGGTTACGGCTACGGCTACGGCGACGAATCACAGCAGCAGGTACAGGGCAGCGGTTCAGGTATAATTATTTCTGAAACAAGCTCAGAGCTTATGATGGTTACTAACTACCATGTTATAGAAAATTCAGATAAAATCAGCGTAACCTTCTCTGACGGCTCCTCTTGCGAGGCAGACATAAAGGGAACAGACTCTGACCACGATTTGGCTGTTATCACAGTTAAAAAGTCAGATGTTTCGGCTGATACCCTAAAGGCTATTAAGGTAGCTACACTCGGAGATTCTGCAGACCTGCAGCTTGGTCAGCCTGTAGTTGCCATAGGCAACGCACTTGGCTATGGTCAGTCTGTAACAGCAGGCTACATCAGTGCACTTGAGCGTGAGGTTCAGATGACAGACAAAACCATGACGCTTATTCAAACAGACGCAGCTATTAACCCCGGCAACAGCGGCGGTGCTTTGTTGGATATGAACGGCAATGTTGTAGGCATTAACTCTGCTAAGTACAGCGACACCGATGTTGAGGGTATGGGCTACGCTATTCCAATATCTACCGCAAGCCCTATTATAGACAGCCTAATAAACAACACAACCATATCGGAGGATCAGCAGGCTTACCTGGGCATTTCAGGTAAAGACATTACCGCAAGCTACTCACAGTCACTTGGCTTGCCTACAGGCGTATATGTTGCTCAGGTAAATACAAGCTCACCGGCTGCTAAGGCAGGCATACAGGCAGGCGATATTATTACAGGCTTTGACGGTGCAAATGTAAGCACTATGGAGGGCCTGCAGTCAAGAATTGAGAGCAAAAAGGTCGGCGATAAGGTAAAAATTACCCTAAAGCGTCAGCAGACAAACGGCGACTTTAAAGAAGAGTCTGTTACAGTAACCCTTGGTGCAAGGTCGGACTACCAAACCTCTGATTCTTCAAGTAAGTCAGACAGCCAAGACAACTCAAGCCAAAGCCGACAGAACAACGCCTATGACTATAACAACGGCAGCAATTCCGGCTCAGGCAGCGGCTCTATATACGACCAAATATTTGGCTGATATTTATTAACTCAATTAATTGACAACGACTTATTTTAATATACCTTCTGTTATCCGTATGGATAATAATATGTGGCTGCGGCAAACCCCTCTCCTTTTTGTTACAACCCAAGCTGCAGCCACATCTCCCAAATTTCAGCGTACAACTCTTTCATCATAATTTACCCAATTACACGGCTGTGGATTCTCTCCCCCCTCTTTAGTCTGCAGCCAAACGAAAATAACTTTTTTACATATACTTCTAATTTATTTATATCTTTAAAGATATAATTCCCCCTTTTTGCTGCGGTGGTCTTCTCTTTGTTATTACCTCTTTTTATGCATAAAGCCACCGCAGCCCCAATCACGAAAACAACTAATTTTAACATAAATTTTTTTCTCTTCTCTCTTTTAAAACAAAGGGCAAGTACATTTAAACGGTGTATTTGCCCTTTGCAGTGTTAGTGTGGCAGTGCCTCATCAGGCATTGATAAAATATTTTTTATATTTTTTGCAAAAACATTTGAAATTGTATTTATTATATGATATTATATACAAGGCTTGTAAATAAGCTGATATAGCTCAGTAGGCAGAGCGCAGTCTTGGTAAGGCTGAGGTCACGGGTTCGACTCCCGTTATCAGCTCCACAAAACCCGCATTGGAAAGCTGTTTTTCCAATGCGGGTTTTGTTTTTCCCTTTTTTAAATATGCTTTGAATTAATTATGATTGGCTAGAAATATTTTATTATTTTTAATTAAGCAGTGTTTACATATTTCTAACTGTTTATAAATAGGCGTTTAAAGTATATTATATTTAAAGTTATTAAATATAATCCCTGTTGATATGTTAAATTGTGATAACATACTGTTGTTCATCGGAGGGCAGATGGTCATAACTATCATTGCCGGATAAGATGCCAAGTGTGCTTGGTTTTCTTGTTCGGCTTTTGTATACAGCAAAGGCTTTGCAGGTGTTTAGCTCTGCAAAGCCTTTGTTATTTTTAATATTTAATTATTCGCCTTTTTCAGGGTCATACTTACCCTCAAAGTAAATTTCATACCATACAAGGAAAATATAAATTGTCCATACCTTACGGCTGTTGTCCTCCTTGCCGCTGAAATGCTCGTCCAAAAATCCGGTAATAATTTCAGGGTTAAAGAACTTCTTAGCTGTTTCAGAGTTAAACATATCCCTTACAACATTGTAGTAACGCTCATCTCTCAGCCATACTCTTGTAGGCACAGGAAAACCAAGCTTTTTCTTTTCGGCCGTTTCAGGCGGTAAATGACGAAGTGCCGCCTTACGCATAGCGTACTTTGTGTTGTGCTTGTTTACTCGCAGGCTTGTAGGTATCTTAGAAGCTACTTTAAATACCTCTTTATCAAGGAAAGGTACTCTAAGCTCCAGTGAGTTAGCCATACTCATTCTGTCAGCCTTTAGCAAAATGTCGCCAACCATCCACATATTAATGTCAAGGTACTGCATCTTTGTAACATCGTCATAATCAGGTACACGGCTGTAGTAAGGCTTACACTTGTCCTGCGGACGGGTTGCGATAGATGGGTCTTTTAAAATCCTTTTCTTTTCATCAAGGTCATACATAAAGGCGTTGCCTATGAACCTGTCCTCCAACGGGTGTGTTGCTCTTATTAAATAGTCACGGCCCTTAATGTCAGGCAGTTTTTTCATTAGGCTGCATATTCCCTTACGCAGACCGTAAGGCACAAGCTTTTGATAAACCTTGAATACTCTCGGGTCGTTGTAGCAGGTGTAGCCGCCAAACAGCTCGTCTGCACCCTCGCCCGAAAGCACAACCTTTACATGCTCGCTTGCAATTTTAGAAACAAAGTAAAGTGCTATACAGGACGGGTCAGCCAAAGGCTGGTCCATATGGTACTGTACCTTTTTTATACTGCCCCAAAATTCCTCTGATTTTATCAGCTTGTAGTGGTGGTCAACACCTATTTTTTTTGACAGACGCTGTGCCCAACTGATTTCGTTATACTTTTCGCCAAAGTCAAAGCCTACCGTAAAGGTTTTTTGATCTGCAAAATATGTTGATACATAGCTTGAGTCAACGCCGCTTGACAAGAAACAGCCAACCTCAACATCACTTATTTTGTGTGCATTTACAGAGTTCTCAAAAACCTTTTCAATTTCGTCTATTGCCTGCTCCTCTGTAAGGCTTTCGTCAGGCTCAAACCTTGCCTCCCAGTATCTGGTGGTGGTTACCTTGCCGTCCTTGTACCACAGGTAATGTCCCGGCATTAAGCAGTACACACCCTCAAAGAATGTTTCAGGCGGTACGGCATATTGGAAAGAAAGATAGTTGTCTAATGTTCTGTAGTTAAACTTCTTTTCAAATCCCGGGAATTCAAGAATACTCTTAATTTCAGAGCCGTAAACAAAATTACTGCCAACCTGTGCATAGTGCATCGGCTTTATTCCGAAAAAGTCACGGGCAATAAACAGTGAATTATCCTTTAGGTTGTATATAGCAAAGCCAAACATACCTCTTAGTCTGTCCAAAAGCTTCTCCTGCCACTGCTCAAAGCCGTGTATAAGCACCTCCGAATCAGACTCGGTGTAAAAAGTATGTCCCAGCTCTATAAGCTCCTTACGCAGGTCACGGTAGTTATAAATCTCACCGTTAAAGGTAAGCACCATAGACCTGTCCTCGTTATATATAGGCTGATGACCGGCGTCCAGGTCAATAATACTCAGTCTCCTGAAGCCCATTGTTATTTTACTGTCGGGTTCTTTGTAGAAGCCACTGCTGTCAGGGCCACGGTGAGTAATAACCTTGGTCATTCTCTCTATGGTGTCGTCACGGCTTATAACCTCTCCTGTAAAACCACAAATACCACACATATTGGCAATCTCCTTTACATTTTCGTATATAAATAATAACTACATAATACCTCTGTAAAAGGTGTACTATATCTAAACACAATTTACAGATAATTTTAACATAAAAGCATACTTCTTTCAAGTAAATGCACTGCCCCAAATATTAAAATAATGCTGTGGCGGAATAATGATTTTTAGTTATTATTTTTTAAAAATTCAAAAAATTCGGTTTATAACCGACGAAGTTGTCATAAATATTAAAGCATAGTACAGTGTCTTGCAGCTTTACATATATTTTACTTTTCTTTACGAAAGGTTTACTGAAATAAATATTTAGATTTCACAATATTGTTTTATACTCCTGAATGTACCCGAGAGAGAAAGAAAAAAAAAAATTAACGGGGGTTAACCTATTTTAAAAGGAGATTATTAAAATGAAAACAAAGAAGATTTTAGCAACAGTAGCAGCCGGTTTAATCGCAATGGCTTCGCTTGCAGGATGCGGCAGCACAGGCAGCAGTTCAAGCACAGGCGGTTTTGACACAAAATCTAACATTTCGGTAATAACAAGAGAAGACGGTTCAGGCACCCGTTCAGCCTTTATTGAGCTGACAGGCGTACAGGAGGAAAAGGACGGAACAAAAACCGACAACACACTTTCATCAGCTATTGTACAAAGCAGCACACAGGCTGTTCTGACAGGCGTTGCAGGCGATCCGACAGCTATAGGCTACATTTCACTCGGCTCACTTAACGATACTGTAAAGGCGGCAAAAATTGACGGTGTTGAACCAACATCAGAAACAGTAAAGGACGGCTCTTACAAAATTTCAAGACCGTTTAACATTGCCACAAAGGATAATCTAAGCGAGGCCGCTCAAAACTTTATTGATTATATTCTAAGTAAAGAGGGACAGGAGATTGTCAATAAGGACTATGTAGAGGCTGTAGACAACGCAAAGCCTTTTGCGGGAGCTAAGGGCAAGGGTAAGGTAAAGGTTGGCGGTTCGTCTTCCGTATCACCTGCAATGGAAAAGCTTGCAGAGGCTTATCAGAAGGTAAACAAGGATGTTACAGTTGAAGTAAATACAAGCGACTCCTCAACAGGTATGTCACAGGCAGCTGATGGAACAGTTGATATCGGTATGGCTTCAAGAGAGATAAAAGACAGCGAAACAGCAAAGGGCATTAAGGGTACTGTTATAGCAAAGGACGGTATTGCAGTAATTGTTAATAAGTCAAATACAGTTGAAGACATTAAGCTTGACCAGCTAAAGGGTATATACACAGGCAGCACAACAACCTGGGAGCTTGGCTAAAAAACAGGCCTTAACAAAATAAATCAGCAGGGCAGCCGGTGCTGCCCTGCATTTGCAAGAAAGGGAAAAACTAATGCGTAAATATAAAGAAAAGATAATGCAAGTGGTTTTCTTGTGTGCGGCTCTTGTTTCAATAGCGGCAGTTTTGTTAATATGCTTGTTCCTGTTTGTAAACGGTATTCCGGCTATGGCGAAAATAGGAGTATTTGACTTTTTGTTAGGTACCAAGTGGGCGCCAAACAACGAGCCTGCCAGCTACGGAATATGGCCTATGATTTTAGGCAGCATATATATAACGGTAGGTGCAGTGGTACTGGGTGTTCCTATAGGTATTATGACGGCTATATGTCTTTCAAGATTTTGCCCGAGAAGGCTGTACAAAATAATTAAGCCGGCAATTGACTTGCTTGCAGGCATACCGTCTGTTGTATACGGATTTTTTGGTATGGTAGTGCTTGTACCGTTTATACGCAATACCTTTGGCGGCAGCGGCTACGGAATTTTAACAGCCTCTGTTTTGCTTGCTATAATGATACTTCCAACAATAGTAAGCGTGTCCGAAAGTGCAATTAACGCCGTGCCGGATTCTTACTACGAGGGCGCTTTGGCACTTGGTTCAACAAAAGAACGCAGTGTGTTCCGCACAGTAGTGCCGGCAGCAAAGTCTGGTATTTTGGCAGGTGTTGTACTTGGCATAGGCAGAGCCATAGGTGAAACAATGGCAGTTATACTTGTTGCAGGCAACAGTACGGTAATACCAAACAGCATATTGTCAGGCGTGCGTACACTTACAACAAATATAGTGCTTGAAATGGGCTATGCAACCGATTTGCACCGTGAGGCACTTATAGCCACAGGCGTTGTACTGTTTGTACTGATTCTTATAATCAATCTGCTGTTTGCGGTAATAAAGAATAAGGGGGCAAAATCATAATGGCTGTCAAAGAAAAAACTGCTGTAAATGCAGAGAGCATACAGGCTGTTAATACCGTAACCTTTAAGCAAAAAATGCTCCAGTACAAGAACCACCCATCGTCACTTGTACTGTTAATATTGGTAATACTTTGCGCAGTAATTACAGTAGGCGCACTCTTATTTTTAATAGCGTACATTTTAGTTCAAGGTATTCCAAACCTTACACCGGAGCTGTTTTCACTTGAGTATAACTCCGAAAACGCTTCATTAATGCCGGCACTTTTAAATACAGTGCTTATAACAGCTATATCACTTGTTATTGCCGTACCTTTGGGAATTTTTGCAGCTATATATTTGGTAGAGTATGCAAAAAGGGGCAACAAGCTTGTGTCTATGGTAAGAATGACGGCAGAAACCCTTTCTGGTATACCGTCTATTGTCTACGGCTTGTTTGGTATGCTGTTTTTTGTAACTACACTGGGCTGGGGCAACTCGCTTATTGCAGGCTCCTGTACGCTGGCTATTATGATACTGCCGCTTATAATGCGTACTACAGAGGAGGCTCTTAACACAGTGCCGGATTCCTTCAGAGAGGGCAGCTTCGGTTTGGGTGCCGGTAAGCTTAGAACAGTGTTTAGGGTAATTCTTCCTACGGCTGTTCCGGGTATTCTGTCGGGCGTAATTCTTGCAATAGGAAGAATAGTCGGCGAGTCGGCCGCACTTATTTATACAGCAGGTACAATAGCACAGTACCCAAAGGATATTTTTTCATCAACAAGAACGCTGTCAGTGCATATGTACCTGTGTACTAACGAGGGCTTGCATACAAGCCAGGCTTACGGCACAGCGGTTGTTCTGCTTGTACTGGTGGTAATTATAAATGCCCTGTCATCCTTTGCGGCTAAAAAGCTGACAAAGAAAATGGGTTAAGACGGAGGAAAAATTAATGGAGAAATTTGAAATTTCCAATATGGAGCTTTACTACGGCAGCTTTAAAGCTCTGAAAAATATAAATCTAAAGCTTAGCGAAAAGGAAATTACTGCCTTTATAGGTCCTTCAGGCTGCGGTAAATCTACACTGCTAAAGTCCCTTAACAGAATGAACGACCTTGTAGAGGGCTGCAAAATAACAGGTAAAATTCTTCTTGACGGTAAGGATATATACGGTAACATAGACATTAACCGGCTAAGAAAAAGAGTAGGTATGGTTTTCCAAAAGCCAAACCCATTTCCTATGAGTATTTATGACAACATTGCGTACGGCCCCCGCACACACGGCATACGCAAAAAAGGTCAGCTTGACGAAATTGTAGAAAAGGCACTGCGTGATGCCGCAATTTGGGACGAGGTAAAGGACAGACTCAAGAAAAACGCTCTGGGTATGTCAGGCGGTCAGCAGCAAAGGCTTTGCATAGCCAGGGCACTGGCAGTAGAGCCGGAGGTTTTGCTTATGGATGAGCCTACCTCTGCACTTGACCCTATTTCTACATCAAAAATTGAAGATTTGGCGTTGGAGCTAAAGAATAAATATACCATTATTATGGTTACACATAATATGCAGCAGGCGGCAAGAATTTCTGACAAAACAGCGTTTTTTCTGCTTGGCGAGGTAGTGGAGTTTAACCAAACGGCAAAAATATTTAATATGCCTCAGGACAAAAGAACAGAGGAGTATATTTCGGGGAGGTTCGGCTAATAATGAGAGATTTATATATGGCACAGCTTAACGGTATAAACAATGATGTTATTGATATGGGACTGGTATTGGGCAATGCCATCGAAAATTCTATTTTGTGCCTAAAGGATAACGACGGGAAGCAGGTAAAAGCGGCAAGAGAAATTGAGCTTGACATTGACAAAATGGAAAAAAACATTGAAAGCCAATGCTTAAATGTTATTTTGCAGCAGCAGCCTGTGGCAAGCGACTTTCACTTTGTTTCGGCAGCATTGAAAATGATTACCGATATGGAGCGTATTGGCGACATTACCGATGATATTGCGTCGCTGTCTGTTATGATTAAGGTGTGCCGTGGAAGCAAGGTTTTAGAGGATATTATCGAAATGGGCAAAATTTCCATTGAAATGCTAAAGGGCAGCATAGACGCATATGTAAATCGTGATGTTAAAGCGGCACTGAATGTTTGTAAAACGGACGACCGTGTAGACGACTACTTCAACAAGGTAAAAGATCAGCTTATCAATATGATTAAAGCTGATGCAAAAGGAGCAGAGGAGGCACCTGACGCACTTATGGTTGCAAAGTATTTTGAGCGTTTGGGCGACCATTGCGTAAACCTTGCAGAGTGGGTTATATATGCCTTTACAGGCAAGCACAAAGACCATCTCGACGGCCCGGAGGATATTGACGAGGCTATAAGGGATATTTTATAGGACGATTTTACGAATATTTTACACAACAAGTACACTTTTTTACACCGACTATGGTATAATCACCATAGTCGGTTTTATAATGCGAAAATATACTCAAGGTAATAATATACATACTGTATAAAATAAGAGGTGTTTAATGTGATTTACATTGTTGAGGATGATATAGATATTCGTGAACTGGAGGGGTACGCTCTAAAAAACAGCGGCTACGAGGTTATGTCCTTTGGCGAAAGTCAGGCATTTTTTAAAGCTTGTAACGAAACCGTACCAAACCTTGTACTGCTTGACATAATGCTGCCAAACGAGGACGGATTGTCTATACTTACAAAAATAAGAGCAGATGAAAGAATGCAAAAGGTGCCGGTAATTATGGTTACTGCAAAGGCCTCTGAAATTGATAAGGTAAAGGGCCTTGATATGGGTGCAGACGATTATATTTCAAAGCCCTTTGGCGTAATGGAGCTTGTATCAAGAGTAAGGGCACTGTTAAGACGCTGCGAGCAAAAGCAGGAGCTTACGGTTTTGGAGTATCATGGTATAACTGTAGACGATTTTAAGCATAAGGTTACGGCTAACGGCGAGTCCTGCGTGCTGACCTACAAGGAATATGAGCTTTTAAAATATTTACTTGCCAATAAGGACATAGTTTTAACCAGAGAAAAGCTTTTGGAAAAGGTATGGGGCTATGATTTTGGAGGCGAAAGCCGCACGGTAGACGCCCACATAAAAACATTAAGACAAAAGCTGGGCGACTGCGGCAGTGTTATAAAAACTGTACGCCATGTAGGCTATAAGGTAGGAGAATAAGAATTGAAGCTGCGAACTACATTAACTAAAAGATTTGTTGTTGCCGCCGGTGTTGCCACATTGCTTACAGCTGTTTGCTGTTGCGTTGCCACTTGGTTTGCCTTTTCGGAGCAGGCACAGAATGACCTTGCAAATTATAGCAGCTTTGTTGAGGAAGTGCTGAACGAAAACAACCAACAATATCCAAATCCAAATATAAAGCTTATGGACGACTACCGTATTACGGTAGTGGACAAAGACGGAAATGTGCTGTATGAAAGTAACCCGGAACTGGAAAAAGATGAAATGGGCAACCACAACGCCCGTCCCGAAATCCGGCAGGCTCTTGCCGAGGGCAAGGGTGAAAGCTCAAGGTATTCCAACTCTGTCAACAAGGTTACATACTACTACGCCGTAAAAATGGACAACGGCAATGTACTGCGTATTGGAAAAACCGTACAGAGTATTTTCAGCCTGTACGGCTGGATATTATTTATTGTGCTTTCCCTTGGAATATATGTTGTTCTCTTTAGCTTGCTTTTAGCGGGAAGACTATCCAAAAAGATTGTAGAGCCTTTTAGTAATATGAAATTTTACAATAAGGATTTTGTCTATGAGGAGCTTAAGCCTTTTGCAGATACCATTGCAAAGCAGCAAAGGAAAATCAAAAAGCAATTTGACGACCTGCAGGAGCAGCGTGATAGAATAACCACCCTAATTGCAAATATGCGAGAGGGCTTTATTATGCTTGATGTTGACAAGGTTATTTTGGTAGAAAACGGCAGTGCAAAGAAGCTTTTAAAAACTAAGCATCACAACAACGAAGGCAAAAATATTTTGGAGGTCTACCAAAACGATACCCTGCTGGACAGTGTAAACAAGGCGTCTAAGGGTGAAAGTACGGTAAACGAGGTTAAGCTTAACAAAAAGACGGTAAAGCTGTATGTTAGCCCGGTATATACAAACGGAGAGGTTGTAGGTGTAATATGCCTGCTGTTGGATATTACGGCACAGAAAAAGACAGAAAAGCTGCGTCGTGAGTTTACAGCCAATGTTACACACGAGCTGAAAACCCCTCTTACCTCCATTTCCGGCTATGCGGAAATGATAGAAAACGGTATGGTAACAGAGCCGGAGGATATGCAAAAGTTTGCCGGAAGAATCCACAAGGAGGCAGGCAGACTTATATCCCTTATAGGCGATATAATGCGTCTTTCAAAAATGGACGACAAGGCATATCAAATAGAGGGTGTCAAAAGGGTAAATCTAAAGGATACTGTTGAGGAAGCAGTAGAAACCTTGGAAATGTCCACAAGAAAAAACAACATTACCATAGAAACCGATTTGCAGGATGTTACCGTAACCGGCAACGAAACGCAGCTTTTTGAACTGGTGTACAACCTATGCGACAACGCTATACGGTACAACAAGCCTAACGGAAAGGTGTATATAACGCTTAAAACAGAAAATGAATCGCCTGTTCTGGTGGTAAAGGATACCGGTATAGGCATAGAAAAAAAGCATAAGGAGAGGATATTCGAGCGTTTTTACCGTGTCGATAAAAGCCGTTCCAAAGAAACGGGCGGTACGGGCCTTGGCTTGGCTATTGTAAAGCATATAGCGGAAATTCATAATGCAAAAATAAAGGTAGACAGTACTGTTGGCGAAGAAACAGAAATAACAGTTACCTTTTACCCAAAGGAAAATTAAACTCCAAGAGCAGAGCCTTGCTTTGAATTTGCAGGTTCTGCTCTTTTTAATAAAAAATGTGTTGAAATGTTCTTAATTATGTTATATAATAACAGCAATAGTATTAGTAAAATTGGGGACTGATATTTTTGGACGATACGGTTAAGGCGTTAATAATAATATTAATAATTATATTAGTGCTTGCGGCTATTGGGCTGGGCATATACTTTAAGGTAAAAAGCTTTACAAAAAGGGTTGCCCGCAATATGTTTGGCACAGACAGTCTTGTACAGGGCATAAAACAGCAGCAGGACATTATGTCAGAAACGCCGAAATCTCTTTCCGCTATGACGCCGGTGTATTTGCCTATGATAAATAAAGACTTTCCTGACTTTAATTATGATGAATTTAAGCGCAAGGCAGAAGGTCTTTTGCTTGAATATTTTAGTGCTGTCGAAACTCTTACCCCTATTACCAATATGAGTATTACAAACAATGTTCGTTTGCAGGTAAACGGCATAATAAATAAGCTTCGCAGCAACAACCAAAGAGAGTTTTATAAAAATGTAGTGCTGCATTCTACAGAAATAAGCCGTTATGTAAAAAGCCCTGGAATCTGTAAAATAATTTTGCAGACATCATTAGAGGATTTTAACTACATAGTTGACGGCACCGGAAGGATTATATTCGGAAGCAGCACGCAAAAGGAGCAGACTATATACGAAACAGAGCTTGTGTACGTACAGGACATAAAGCTGGCAAAGGACGGCGGACTTACAAGGGAAAGTGTTCTCAACTGTCCAAACTGTGGTGCGCCTATAACAAACCCAAGTGCAAAATACTGCGAGTTTTGCGGAACAGGAATTGTTCAGAAAAACTTGCTTGTATGGAGCTTTAACAGTATTAAAGAGGTATCGGGATTAGTTACCCACTAAAATACTGACAAAGAATATATAAGGAGAGGATTATAATGGGAATTATTAAAGTTTTGGCTGATTCTGTAAAGGGAGGCTTGGCGGATCAGTGGCTTGAGTCAGTAGAGCCGCCGGAGTCTATGGGCAACACCGTTGCATTTGCACCGGGCGTAAAAGTAAGACGAAACGACAGCAGAAACAGCAATGTAAAGGGCTCTGACAATACAGTAAGCGACGGCTCGCTTATTCATGTTTATCCTAATACTATGATGATTTTGGTAGACGGCGGTAAGATTATAGCCGCCTCCTGTGAAGAGGGCTACTATAAGGTAAGCAATACTACAATGCCTTCCATTTTTGCAGGAAATTTGGGCGGTTCGGTAAAGGAGACCTTTAACAGAATTAAGTTTGGCGGTGCTACCCCTCGTACACAGCATGTTTACTACATAAATTTGCAGGAGATGCGTGGCATTACCTATGGTACCGACAATCCTCTGAACTATTTTGACTCTATGTACAGTGCAGAGCTGTTTATTCGTGCCCACGGTACATATTCAATGAAGATTGTTGATCCTCTTAAATTCTTCTCGGAATTTGTTGCTAAGGGCGATATGGTTGCAAATAATTCCATTGATATGTCAAAGATAGAGAATAAAAGGCAGCTTAACGGCGAATTTTTAACGGCTCTTGGCGATTCATTGGGAAAAATGTCTGTTGACGGCTACCCTATTTATCAAATTCAGGGAAAAACAGCAGACCTTACAAGGTATTTGTCAGACGCATTGGACGATACCTGGAACGGCCGCAGAGGCTTGGTTATTCTTGAAACAACCATCAGCGTTTCTTATGACGAGGATTCTAAAAAGCTTGTTATGTCACGCTCAGAGGGTATGATGTTTGGCAATCAGCAGGTGCAGTCGGGATATATGGCTAAAAATGTTGCCGAGGGCATTAAGGCGGCAGGCAGTAACCCGGGCGGTGCTATGAACTCATTTATCGGTATGGGTATGGGCATGAATATGGGCGGAAATATTATGCAGGGCTATCAGCAGCAGGCAAACCAACAGCCACAGGGCGGCTATCAGCCTCAGCAAGGCGGCTATCAGCCTCAGCAGGGCGGTTACGCTCAGGGGGCAGCAGGCGTGGCGGCAGGCGTGGCAGGTGCTGCACAGCAGCCAAAGGCTGATACCTGGAGGTGCGAATGCGGTGCTGAAAATTCCGGTAAGTTCTGCAACCAGTGCGGTAAGCCGAAGCCGGCACCGGCTGCCGAAACAAAAGTACAGGGCTGGACCTGTGAATGCGGCACCGTAAACACCGGCAGGTTCTGTCAGGAGTGCGGCAAGCCAAGGCCGGCAAAGCTAAAGTGTCCAAACTGCGGATTTGAACCGGATGACGGCAACAAGCCGAAGTTCTGTCCTGAATGTGGAACAAAAATGTAATTAAAACTTAAAAAATAAGCTTGCAACGGGGCAGCTGTACCAAAATGTACGGTTGCCCCGTTTTGAAATTTTTAGTCCTGTTTAGTTACAATTTTTTAATTCTGATTTATAATTTAAAAGATATGTTTGTTTAATCACGGCTCCAATGCTTTGTCTGCCATAAAATCCTCCGCAAAATCCACTGCATTTTTTAAGGAAAGGTGCTTTACCTTAACGGTAATTTTTTTCTTGTCGCATACATATAATATTAAGTGGCATTTTTTAAATATTTGCTGCCAAGGGCTTTGGCGTATTTCAATCCTTGCTGCCGAGCTTTTGTATATTATGGCAGACATAAGGTTTAGCCTGCTGTAGTAGTTTACCCTTATGGACTTGTTGCCGTAGGCTATGCCGCAGTGCTTGTAAGCCAAAAGCCTAAACCACAGCCAAAGCACTCCAAAGGGAACAAGAACCACCGCCGTAAAGCTTGAAATAAAGCCGGTGTTAAAGCTTTCGCTAAGTCTAAGGCACACTGCAGCTGTTATCAACAAGAAAATCAGCGGTGCACACAGGTAGCTTTTTACAGCCTTTTTTTGTGGGCGTATTACATTGCAGGCTTTTTCAACAGGTACTATTGTTCCTACATAGCGGTTAAGTCTGTTTCCAAAGGTAAGCGGAATGTACACACCGCTGTTTTTATCCTCCTTAATGCCTGTATACAATACCGAAAGAGTGTACAGACCGGCAATGCACATAAGAAGCGACTGCTTAATAAGTACGCCGTTTATAAGTTCTCTGTTTATGCATAATATACTTTTCTTTAGAACGCCCTTATAAACATACAAGTGCTTTTTGCTGTAAAGGCAGGTGAAGCCTGCATTTGAAATAATTTGGTTTATAAGCTCGAACAAAAAGCCGGCAAATATAGTTCCGGCTGCATATGCCAAGGCGGGCGGTACAATTCCGGCTAACAAATTTTGAAAAAAGCTTAAGCTGTCAGCCACCAGGCTTGACGCTCTTTCTCCAAGCAGTATACTAAGCCTGTTTAATATAACGGAAAGTGCAAGTGTGCCTGTTAAGGTGTTTGAGCGGGTAAGGGACATAAAAAACGGAGCCAAAAGTCTGCTTTTGTAAACCTGCTTTTTTTGAACAAGCCCTGTAGTAAGGTTAATGATTTTGCGTGCCGCTGTGCTGCCTGTAAAAAGCTCCGCACGGTGTACCCTAAAGCAGGTGCTGCTGCCGATATACACCCTGTTGCAGTGTACCAGCCAAAGAATTATACTTCGTGTAACGCTTATAACGGTTATTTCCCGTATAGGAAGAAAAATTTCGTTGTGGCGAAAAAAGCCTTTTTTGCAGACAATACGGTCTGTGTGCTGAATATACGAAATCTGCTTATATTCCAGACATATTACAACACCTATAAATACAATAAGCAGAGTGTTGAGTACGGTGTAGGCTATTCTTTGCCATATGCTTTCCGGGTTAAGAAATATTTGCTGCAAAAACGGGAAAATCAAAAGAAAAAATACCCTTGAAAATATGTGGTAAAAGGTAAATATGTGGGGCTTTACCGTAAGATGCTTTTTACTCATAAATAAAAACCTCTAGCTGCGGCGGTATTTTACTTATGTTGGACACAACCAGCCGACCGCTTTTTGTATAAAGATAAAGCGAAAAAATGCCAAATATTTTTTGAAAGGGTGTTGTTACGGTGCTTGCATAGTTTATGTCGCTGATTTCAGCAAAATATTTACGATAAAACACAGCTCCCTTGGTTATACAAAGGCTTTTGCTATTTATTTTTATGCTGTACCTTTTGAACAGCATAGACGGATACACAAAAAATATTATAATCAGTGCAGGAAATGATAAGGCAGCAACTGCCGCAGATATTAAAAATGAAAACGCCATAATTACGCCGCAGGCAAACGCCGCAATTACCGCCACAGCCGCAATACGCAGTCTGTACAGAAAAACGGCACGGTTAGCCATCTTGTATTCTTTATATTCCATATACAACCGCCTTTAATTCGATAATTATGTAGTTGCGGGAAAGGTTGTTTTGTACAGCTTGACAAATACTTGACAAAAGTATAAAATTTAAGTTATATTGACCTATTTTGTACATATTGGGTTTGGCGAAAATGCCGATGATGTATCGTGAAGTTGGTAAAAATGCTAATAAATAATTATACGATTAGGTATTTTAAACACAGCGTTAAGCGAAAGGATTGTTTTTAGTATGGAGTTAAAGGGATCAGAAATAATTGCAGAATGTTTGCTTGAACAGGGAGTTGATACTGTTTTCGGCTATCCGGGAGGAGCAGTTCTTGAAATTTACGATGCACTGTACAAGTACAGCGACAAAATAAAGCATATTATGACAGCACACGAGCAGGGTGCTTCTCACGCAGCCGACGGCTACGCAAGAGCCACAGGCAAAACAGGCGTTGTTATTGCTACATCGGGTCCCGGTGCAACCAACCTTGTAACAGGCATTGCCACCGCTTATATGGACAGTATTCCTATGGTTGCCATTACAGGAAATGTTGGCAGAGCCTTGCTGGGCAAGTCCAGCTTTCAGGAGGTTGACATTGCAGAAATTGTAAAGCCTGTTACTAAAAAAAGCTTTCAGGTTACTGCTATGGAGGAGCTTGCTCCAACTATTCGCAAGGCGTTTCAAATTGCCGGCAGCGGCAGAAAGGGCCCTGTTTTAATTGATGTACCAAAGGACATTACAGCAATGAAAACAGAATACACAAAGCAGCAGCCTTTGCCGTATGAGCCAATAGCCGAGCCAAAGGCAGAGGATATTGACGAAGTTGTTAAGCTGTTGGAAAACTGCCAAAAGCCTGTTATATATGCGGGCGGCGGCGTTATATCCGGCAACGCCTCCAAGGAGCTGACAGAGTTTGCTGAAATTTTGGACGCACCTGTATGCTGTTCTCTAATGGGTATGGGCGACATATCAGGCGACCACCCGTTATTTGCCGGCAACCTTGGTATGCACGGTGCAGTAGAAACAGGTATGGCTATAAAAGATGCCGACCTTATTGTTGCGGCAGGTGCAAGGTTTTCTGACAGAGTTGCAGGTGACACAGAAAAGTTTGGTGCAAACGCAAAGATTATTCATCTGGATATAGATTTAAAGGAAATCAACAAAAATGTTAAGGTAGACAGCTGGCTGCTTGGAGATATAAAAGAGCTGTTGTCAGAGCTTAAGGCTAAGCTTACACAGCAAAACCATGAGCAGTGGAAAAAGGAGCTTAGCAAGTACACAACCGTTACCGAGGTTAAGGACGGAAAGTATATAACCCCACAGGAAATACTCCGTGCAGTAGAGGAGCTTAGAGGGGATAATGATATAGTGGTAACAGATGTAGGCCAGCACCAAATGTGGGCTGCACAGGAGTGTCGCTTTAGAGCACCACGCACATTCCTAACCTCAGGCGGACTTGGCACAATGGGCTATGGTATGGGTGCGGCCATAGGTGCATATATGGGCTGTCCTGACAAAAAGGTATTTTTAGCCACAGGTGACGGCAGCTTCCATATGAATATGAACGAAATGGTTACACTAAAAAGCTACGACATACCTGTAATAATAATGGTGTTTAACAACACGGTTTTGGGTATGGTAAGACAGTGGCAAAAGCTGTTTTACGGCAGAAGATTTTCACAAACAGACCCTCACAGAGCAACCGACTTTGTTGCGGCTGCCAAGGCATTTGGCATAGAGGGCTTTTCGGTATCAGAAGAAAAGGACATAATGCCTACGCTGAAAAAGGCTGTAGAGCTTAACGCACCTGTTCTTATAGATTTTCACATTTCACCGGACGCAAATGTATTGCCTATGATACCGCCGGGAAAAGATGTTGACGATATTATACTTGAGTTAGATTAATATAGTGCTGTTTAATAATGACGGCTGTACATACTAACCGCTACAGTTATTATTGGCAGTACACCAAAAAATATCCTAAAAAAACAAGGAGAGTGGTAATATGCAAAGCTATTTTATGCTTCACGACGGTGACTACGAATTCAGTTCTGTTACACCTGAAATTTATAGGCTTAGTAAAAAATGCCTGAAAAATAATATGATAGACCCTGAATTTTACAATAAGTACGATGTAAAAAGAGGCTTGCGTGATGTAAACGGTAAGGGCGTATTAACAGGCCTAACAGAAATTTCAGAGGTGTTTTCATTTATTGAAAAACCCGACGGCACCAGAATAGCACAAGACGGAAAGCTTTTTTACCGTGGCTACGATGTAGAAGACATAGTAAAGGGCTTTACAAGTGAAAACCGCTTTGGATTTGAAGAGGTAGCGTACCTGCTGTTGTTTGGCGAGCTGCCTGACAAGGCAAATCTTGACGATTTTTACAAAATGCTTGACTATTACCGCACACTGCCTACAGGCTTTGTAAGAGATATTATCATGAAAGCACCAAGCCGTGACATTATGAACGCTATGTCAAGAAGCGTGCTTACAATGTATTCCTACGACAGCAACGCTGACGACACATCTATTCCAAATGTACTTCGCCAGTGCATACAGCTTATTGCCCTGTTCCCTATTTTTTCTGTTTACGGCTTTCAGGCCTTTCAGTATTACCATGACAACCAAAGTCTTATTATACATACACCAAAGCCGGAGCTTTCTACAGCTGAAAATATTTTGTATATGCTGCGTCCTGACAGCAAGTATACTCCTCTTGAGGCTAAGCTGCTTGATATGGCACTGGTACTGCACGCCGAGCATGGCGGCGGAAACAACTCCACATTTACTACTCATGTTGTAACCTCCTCCGGCACCGACACCTATTCGACTATTGCGGCGGCTTTAGGCTCGTTAAAGGGCCCTAAGCACGGCGGTGCCAATATAAAGGTGGTTAATATGTTTGAGCATATTAAAAGCCATGTAAAGGATTTTGATGATGAGGAGGAGATTGCGGCATATCTGGAAAGAATTCTCAATAAAGAAGCATTTGACCACAGCGGCTTAATTTACGGTATGGGCCACGCAATATACTCCATAAGCGACCCTCGTGCAAGAGTGTTTAAAGGATATGTTGAAAGGCTTTCAAACGAAAAGGGAAAACAGCGTGAATTCCGCCTGTACAACAATGTAGAGAAAATTGCCGCAAGACTTATTTCGCAGAAAAGGAAAATCCACAAGGGCGTTAGTGCCAATGTGGACTTCTACAGCGGATTTGTTTACAGTATGCTGGAGCTGCCAAAGGAATTGTTTACGCCTTTGTTTGCGGTAGCCAGAATTGCAGGCTGGAGTGCACACAGAATAGAGGAGCTTTCAAACTCCAGCAGAATTATTCGTCCCGCATACGAAAATGTAATGCCAAGACGCCCATATGTTAAAATGGACAGCAGACAGTCTGACGATTCATACGACGAAATACAGGATTAGTATTTACTCACAAAGCAATTTATGTCAAGCTGCAATTAGATAAGATTAAAAACCTACCAAAGCAAGCACCTTGCCTTGATAGGTTTTTGTTTTTGTGTGGGTTAAAATATATATATATATGTATTTAAATAAAAGGCTCTATAATAAAAGTTAGAGTAAGGGAACGAGCCTACAAAACAAATTATAAAAAAATAAAAGGCTCTCCGCTTTGGAGAGCCTTTTGGTGACCCGGACGGGAATCGAACCCGTGTTACC
>ENA-OPCY01000643-OPCY01000643.1-human-gut-metagenome-genome-assembly--contig:-NODE-643-length-24919-cov-7.112934_pt1 | contig 24919 bp, 24 predicted proteins | sample MGYA00241568_ERZ501487 | MGnify/ENA primary metagenome ERZ501487 (study PRJEB25962, sample SAMEA2042574) | human gut metagenome | biome: human gut; feature: human-associated habitat; material: faeces... | reverse complement strand
ATCAAGGTTTTAAAAGAATTTTAGAACAATAAAATGGGTAGTTTTTGACACTACCACACAAAATTTGGAGGCAAGCATATGAAAATTTCACCTACACTGACCGAAGTTAAAGAAATAGCAAAAACCGGGAAGTATGACATTCTCCCTGTAAGCTGTGAGATATTATCAGATTTTATCACACCTATAGAGGCTATGAGGATTCTGCAGAATGTTTCAACACATTGTTATCTGCTTGAATCAGCACAGGCCAATGAAGCCTGGGGAAGATATACATTTTTGGGATATGATCCAAAGCTTGAGATTAACTGCATAGATGGTCACATGAAGCTTGGAAAGCTTTCGGTGGAGACGGAAAATCCTTCAGAGTACATCAGACAGATTCTTTCAGAGTACAAGAGTCCGAAATTTGATTATCTGCCTTCGTTTACAGGTGGCCTTGTAGGTTATTTTTCGTATGATTATCTGGGCTACAAGGAGAAAAGCATCAGAGGAAAAGCAAGGGACACAGAGGATTTCAAGGATGTTGATCTGATGCTTTTTGATAAGGTAATAGCATTTGACAATCTGTGCCAGAAGATAATACTAATCGCAAATATGTCACTTGATGCTCCGGAAACAGGCTACAACAAAGCGATTGTTGAGCTAAAGCAGCTTAGGGAGCTTCTGATGCACGGAGAGAAAAAACAGAATATGGGTGGTAAGCTGCTGGGCGATGTCACACCGCTTTTTGAAAAGGAGCAGTATTGTGAGATGGTCGAGAAGGCAAAGCACCATATCAAAGAGGGGGATATTTTCCAGATAGTTTTATCAAACAGATTGAGCGCACCGTTTGAGGGAAGCCTTTTTGATACCTACCGCGTGCTTCGAACGATAAATCCTTCACCGTACATGTTTTATTTTTCGGGAACCGATGTGGAGGTTGCTGGAGCATCTCCGGAGACACTTGTGAAGCTTGAAAATGGAGTGCTTCACACATTCCCGCTGGCAGGCACGAGGCCGAGAGGTGCCACAGCAGAGGAGGACAAAAAGCTTGAGGAAGGGCTGCTTAAGGATGAAAAAGAGCTCGCAGAGCACAATATGCTCGTGGACCTTGGAAGAAATGACCTGGGAAAGGTGAGCAAATTCGGAAGTGTACAGGTAGAAAAGCTTCATTCCATAGAGAGATATTCACATGTGATGCATATAGGCTCGACAGTGCGTGGAGAGATAAGAGAAGAGTACGACGCACTCGATGCAATAGAGGCCGTGCTTCCGGCAGGAACACTTTCAGGAGCGCCAAAAATCAGAGCGTGCCAGCTTATCGGAGAGCTTGAGGACAACAAGCGAGGCATTTACGGTGGCGCGATTGGATATATAGATTTTACAGGAAATATGGACACATGTATTGCAATCCGTATTGCCTACAAGAAAAACGGCAAGGTTTTCGTGAGAAGCGGAGCGGGAATCGTTGCGGATTCAGATCCTGAGAAGGAATTTCAGGAGTGCATAAACAAGGCAAAGGCTTCTCTTAAGGCACTGGAAGTCTCACAGGAGGTGGAAGAATGATTTTACTGATTGATAACTACGACAGCTTTTCTTACAATCTGTATCAGCTGATCGGCGAGATAGAGCCTGATATCAGAGTAATCAGAAATGATGAGATGACAGTTGAAGAGATTAGGGCTTTAAAGCCTGACCGCATCATATTATCACCGGGACCGGGAAGGCCTGAGGATGCGGGCGTGATAATAGCTGTGGCAAAGGAGCTTGGAAAGGAAATCCCAATCCTTGGCGTGTGCCTCGGCCATCAGGCGATATGTGCAGCATACGGTGCGACAGTCACATATGCAAAGGAGCTCATGCATGGAAAGCAATCGGATGTATCGTTTGACACAGAAAGCCTTTTATTCAAGGGTTGCCCGAAAAAAGCAAAGGTAGCACGTTACCATTCACTTGCTGCAGATGCGGACACGATGCCTGATTGCCTAAAGATTACAGCCACTACAGATGATGGTGAGATCATGGCTGTTGAGCACAAGGAATATCCGATATACGGTGTGCAGTTTCACCCGGAGTCAATCATGACACCGGACGGAAAGCAGATGCTTAGTAATTTTATCAAAGCTTAATTGAAAATTGCAGCGTTTAATGAATTTATATATTAGTTGTTGAATTGAAAACAAATAGCAGAACAAAATCATAAACAAAATTATAAACGAAATATCATCGGAATGCAGGAGGACATAATCATGATCAAAGAAGCCATAGTAAAAATCGTAAACAAAGAAGACCTCACATATGACGAGGCATATGCAGTGATGAATGAGATCATGGGCGGTGAGACAACACCAACCCAGAATGCAGCTTTTCTTGCAGCTCTTTCCACAAAGAGCGCAAAGGCTGAGACAACAGACGAAATCGCAGGCTGTGCAGCAGCCATGAGAGAGCATGCCATACAGGTGAAAACAGGTATGGATGTGTTTGAAATCGTAGGAACAGGCGGAGACAATGCACAGAGCTTCAACATTTCAACAACCTCTGCACTTGTTGCGGCAGCAGGCGGCATGAAGGTGGCAAAGCACGGAAACAGGGCAGCCTCTTCATTATGCGGCACAGCAGACTGTCTTGAGGCACTCGGTGTCAACATAGACCAGAGCCCTGATAAATGTGTGGAGCTTTTAAATAAAGTCGGCATGTGCTTCTTCTTTGCACAGAAATATCACACATCAATGAAATATGTCGGACCTATCAGAAAAGAGCTTGGTTTTAGAACCGTATTCAATATTTTAGGACCGCTCACAAATCCGGGTTCACCGGCCATGCAGCTTCTCGGAGTGTATGATGAGTACCTTGTAGAGCCGCTTGCACAGGTGCTTGTAAGCCTCGGAGTAAAGCGTGGAATGGTAGTATATGGCATGGATAAGCTCGATGAGATTTCCATGAGCGCACCGACCAAGATATGCGAGATAAAGGACGGATGGTTCAGAACCACAGTAATCTCACCGGAGGATTTCGGCTTTGAGCGCTGTACAAAGGAGGACTTAAAAGGCGGTACACCTGAGGAAAATGCAAAAATCGTACGTGATATCTTAGGCGGACAGAAGGGGCACAAGAGAAATGCGGTACTCATGAACGCAGGCGCATCACTTTATATAGGAGGAAAGGCCGACAGCATGAAAGAGGGTATCGAGCTTGCAGCAGAAATCATTGATTCAGGAAAAGTACTTGAAACACTCGATAAGCTCATCGAGGTAAGCAACAGCTAGGCACACAAAACAGGAAAGGAAAAGCGATGAATATTTTAGACCAGCTTGCAGAATATTCAAGGCTCCGCGTGGCAGAGGACAAGAAAAAAATAAGCTTTGAGGAAATGAAAAATATCGCGATTCAGACGAAAAACGAAAAGCTTTGTGATTTTGCATTTGAAAAAGCACTCAAAAAGGATGGCTTGAGCTTCATATGCGAGTGCAAGAAGGCTTCGCCGTCAAAGGGGCTTATAGAGCCGGATTTCAGATATCTTGAAATCGCAAGGGAATACGAGGCGGCAGGTGCGGATTGCATCTCGGTACTGACAGAGCCGAAGTGGTTTTTAGGCTCGGATGAGTATCTTAAGGAGATTGCAAAAACGGTTTCGATTCCGTGCATCCGAAAAGATTTTACGGTCGATGAATATCAGATATATCAGGCAAGGACACTCGGTGCCGCTGCGGTGCTTTTAATCTGCTCTATACTGTCAGAGGAACAGCTTGGTGAATATATAAAAATCTGTGACAGCCTTGGCATAAGCGCCCTTGTGGAGATACACAATGAAAAAGAGGCAGGGATGGCGGTAAGAGCCGGTGCCAGAATAATAGGTGTCAACAACCGCAATCTGAAGGATTTTACAGTTGATACAGCTAACAGCAAAAAGCTTAGTGACCTGATTCCCGATGACATCATATTTGTATCGGAAAGCGGTGTAAAGAGCACTGATGATATAAGGGCAATACGTGAAATCGGAGCTGACGCAGTGCTTATCGGAGAGACGCTGATGAGAGCGGATGACAAAAAGGCTAAGCTTGATGAATTGCGATTAAGCTAATAGAGATATATAAGTATCTTCATGGTTTTAAGAATATCTGTAACTATTCAGTACAGAAAACAAAATATTTACAAATATACATCAGAAGGGAAAACATCATGACAAATCCAAACGGAAGATTTGGTATTCACGGAGGACAGTACATTCCTGAAACCCTCATGAATGCCGTTAAAGAATTAGAAGAAGCATACAATTATTACAAAAACGATCCTGAATTTAACAGAGAGCTCACAGAGCTTCTCAACGATTATGCAGGAAGACCATCGAGACTGTACTACGCAGAAAAGATGACAAAGGATCTCGGAGGAGCAAAAATATACCTTAAGAGAGAGGATTTAAACCATACAGGAGCGCACAAGATCAACAACGTATTAGGTCAGGCACTTCTTGCAAAGAAAATGGGCAAAACCCGACTGATAGCTGAGACCGGAGCCGGTCAGCACGGCGTGGCAACAGCAACGGCCGCAGCCCTTATGGGTATGGAATGTGTTGTATTCATGGGCGAGGAGGACACAAAGCGTCAGGCGCTCAATGTATACCGCATGCGTCTGCTCGGAGCAGAGGTTATCCCGGTTACATCAGGTACAGCCACATTAAAGGATGCCGTATCGGAGGCAATGAGAGAGTGGACCAAGAGAATTTCGGACACACATTACTGCCTGGGCTCGGTTATGGGACCACATCCGTTCCCTACCATCGTAAGAGATTTCCAGGCTGTCATCTCAAAGGAAATCAAGGAGCAGATGCTTGAAAAGGAGCACAGACTGCCTGATGCGGTTATCGCATGTGTGGGCGGCGGCTCAAATGCCATCGGAAGCTTTTACAACTTCATAGAGGATGAGGGAGTTGAGCTCATCGGCTGCGAGGCAGCAGGAAGAGGAATAGATACATTTGAGACTGCAGCCACAGTAAATACAGGCCGTCTTGGTATTTTTCATGGCATGAAGTCATATTTCTGTCAGGACAAATACGGACAGATTGCTCCGGTTTATTCAATTTCTGCAGGACTTGACTATCCAGGAGTCGGACCGGAGCATGCATATCTGCACGATATCGGAAGAGCAAAATATGTACCGGTAACAGATGATGAAGCGGTAAATGCTTTTGAATACCTCGCAAAGACAGAGGGAATTATCCCTGCAATCGAGTCCTCACATGCAGTGGCATATGCCATGAAGCTGGCGCCTACAATGGACAAGGACAAGATAATCGTTGTTACTGTTTCAGGCAGAGGCGACAAGGACTGCGCGGCAATAGCAAGATACAGAGGGGAGAATATTTATGAGTAAGATAAGAAGTGCGTTTGAAAATGGCAAGGCGTTTATACCATTTATCACCTGTGGTGATCCAAATTTAGAGACAACCGCAAAAATTGTAAGAGAAGCTGTTGCAAACGGAGCAGACCTTATAGAGCTTGGAATTCCATTCTCTGATCCTACAGCAGAGGGACCTGTAATCCAGGGCGCCAACATAAAGGCACTTGCAGCCGGAGTTACAACAGACAAGGTTTTTGACCTTGTGAAAGATTTGAGAAAAGATGTCACAATCCCTATGGTTTTCATGACATATGCAAACGTGGTTTACTCATACGGCGCAGAAAAGTTTATCAGTACATGTAAGGAAATAGGCATTGACGGACTCATTCTGCCGGATATCCCATATGAGGAAAAGGAAGAGTTTTTACCACTCTGCGAGAAATATGATGTGGATCTTATTTCATTTATCGCGCCTACATCAAAGGATCGCATTGCGATGATAGCAAAGGAGGCAACCGGCTTCATCTATGTGATTTCAAGCCTCGGAGTCACCGGTACAAGAAGCGAGATTAAGACAGATCTGGCTTCAATAGTCAAGGTAATCAGAGAAAACACAGATGTGCCATGTGCTATCGGTTTTGGCATTTCAACACCCAAGCAGGCAAAGAAGATGGCAGATATCTCGGATGGTGCCATTGTGGGCTCTGCCATCATCAAGATAATCGATGAGTATGGTGAGGCTTCACCAAAGTATGTCGGTGAGTATGTTAAAGCAATGAAGGATGCGCTGTAGAGGCATTGTATTTTTATGTATATAAAGGAGATTTTCTAAGGAAACTTAAAATAATATTATAAAATCAGAAAAATGACTTTTATACCCACATTTCAAAAATAAAATTTATGAAATGTGGGTATAAAACTTGAAAAACGAATATATTAATTATATAATAAGTGCAAAACTAATAAGTGCAAATAAGACAGTTCAGAGGGAGGAATATCAGGATGCTGTGTCAATTTTCTTTTAAAAACTTTAAATCATATAAAGAAACAACAACATTCGATTTTCAGGCAACATCTATTCCGGAGTTTTCAGAATCGTTGTTAAAAAGCGAGAAAGCAGATGCACTTCTTCCCGTAGGGGTTATATATGGTCCGAATGGTGGGGGAAAAACCAATCTGTTACTAGCTCTTTCATGTTTGATTTCTACAGTGGTTAAGCCGATATATGAATTGGAGAAGGCAAGAGAAAAGATTATTATTCAGCAGAAGATAAGTGCGGCACCATTCTATTTTAATGAAATATCTAGGGAAATGCCGACAGAATTTGAAGTGTATTTCCGACAGGGAAAAAATGAATACAGGTACAACTTATCAATATGCGGGGATGACATTGTTGAAGAATCTCTGTATTGGAAATCCATTGGTGGAAAGAGAACGGGTATGGTTTTTGATAGGGAAGGTGCTGAAATTACATTGGGTGCAAGCATCAATAAAGCGAGTATTAACCGCTCGGTAAACCCCAAGATGCCATATTTATCTTTTTTGGCAATCAACTATGATATACCGGTAATTGTGGAAGTTCAGAAGTGGTTTGAATCATGCATTGTCAAAAACTATGCAAATCCGATTGCAGACAGACAAATAATGTTTTCTGATGATGAATCATATCGAAAGAAAATTGTTCGTGCACTAAATGATGTTGATATTGATGTATCAGGTTATCGGTATGATGAAGAAAATCATGAACTGTATACACAGCGTATGATAGAGGGAAAGATTTATGAATTAAGTTTTAATGATGAGTCAGATGGAACAAAGAAAATGATTGCGGCATTACCTGTGATTTTGTTAGCACTGCAAGAAGGTCGGCTGGTGATTATTGATGAATTGGATGCAAAATTGCATCCTAAGCTGCTTCGTTATGTAATTTCATTGTTTAAGAATAAGAATGTAAACAAAAAGGGAGCGCAGTTACTTTTTACTTCCCATGATATGACAACAATGAAAAATACAGTTTTCAGACGGGATGAAATTTGGTTTGCGGCAGAAAATGAAAGGCACGAAAGTGAAATATATTCCCTATATGAAATCAGAAGAGAAAACAATGAACGAGTAAATAGTACTGCAGCCTATGATAAACAATATCTGGAAGGGCGTTATGGTGCAGATCCATATCTTACAAATATGCTGGCAGGAGGAGATTGGCAATGAGTTTAAAACCTTTCATGGATTTTGCAATAACAAATGCTGAACGCTTGGATGCAATGAATGAAGGAAAAACTCCTGCAAGTTCAGCTCCAGGCACAAAAGTACATGAATTGATTAAACACTTGAGACCATATTTAAAAATCGGATAGGATAGGAAGAAGGAACAAGTAAAATGATGCAGCAAAAAGAAAGATTAGAAAAACAGCTTGATTTCATCAGAGAAATCGACAAGGAAAAGGAGATATTCCGCCAGACTTATTTAGCTGATGCAAGCCGCAAGGAAAATGATGCGGAGCATGCCTGGCATATGGCTATCATGACCATGCTCTTGAGCGAGTATGCCAATGAGAAGATAGACGTGCTAAAGACAGTAGGAATGCTTTTGATACACGACATAGTAGAGATTGACGCAGGAGACACATATGCCTATGATGAGGCAGGCAAGGCCACACAGCATGAGCGAGAGCAGAAGGCGGCGGAGCGTATATACGGACTCTTGCCAAAGGAACAGGGCGAGCCGCTTTTAAAGCTGTGGGAGGAATTTGAGGCGCAGCAGACACCGGAAGCCAGATTTGCCCGCACCATGGACAATATCCAGCCAATGCTCCTAAACGATGCATCGGATGGGCTTTCATGGCGTGAGCACAGTGTAAAGCTGTCGCAGATACTCGGCAGAAATAAGCGCACAGCACTTGGCTCAGAGAAAATCTGGGATTATGCGTTTAACAATATCCTGAAAAAGCATGTTGATAGCGGAAATATCATAGATGATGAGGGCGTCTTCTCTGCGGAAGCCGGCGCGTGTGCAAAAGCCAACGAGCGTAATGGACGGTAATAATGATTTACTGAAAAATCCTTTGAAAAATCACGTATAATTCTATTGTAGACAGTCGTCTTGTATGATATACTTTACTGGATTAAATCGGTGAACTAAATATCAGGTAACTATTCAAGGCTGCTTAAATAGTTACCTGACAATTATATTGAGTTTCATCGGAATCCACAGAATAAAACACACGGAGGAATCAAAATGAATATTGTATGCTTAGACCTTGAGGGAGTATTGGTACCTGAAATCTGGATTGCATTTGCAAAGGAGACAGGAATTCCTGAGCTTGAGAAGACAACAAGAGATGAGCCTGATTATGATAAGCTCATGAACTATAGAATAAATATTTTAAAGGAGCACGGACTCGGATTAAAAGAAATTCAGGAGACAATCGCAAAGATAGATCCAATGCCTGGCGCAAAGGAGTTTTTGGATGAGCTTCGTTCAATCACACAGGTAATCATCATCAGTGATACATTTTCACAGTTTGCTGGCCCGCTCATGAAGAAGCTCGGCTGGCCAACAATCTTTTGTAACGAGCTTGAGGTTGCTGAAGATGGCGAGATTACAGGCTTTAGAATGAGATGTGAGCAGTCAAAGCTTACAACTGTAAAGGCACTGCAGTCTATCGGATATGATACCATCGCAAGCGGTGACAGCCACAACGATTTAGGCATGATACAGGCCAGCAAGGCAGGTTTCCTTTTCAGAAGCACAGATGCTATAAAGAAGGACTACCCTGAGCTTCCTGCATATGAGACATATGATGAGCTGCTTGCAGCGATTAAAGCAGCATTATAATAATAAATATAGTTGATAAACAGCTTCCCACATGATATTTTAGAGTGGACACATCCACCTGTACATGTGGGAAGTTTCTATATATTTATGGCATGCAAAATCATATGAAAGAAGGTAGAGTGCAGATGTATACGGTAACACACATATATGAGGCTGATTTTGGCTGTGAGGAAAGAGCAGACGGCGCAAAAGCAAAATGCGTGGTTTATCTCGAGGACGAAAACGGCAGACAGCGTCATGTAGAGGTTGAGGATGAATGGCTTACGGCAAACGGGATAGAAGAGGGAAGCAGCTGGAAAGAAAATATCACAGATGAAGCCTGAATCATAAACTATGAGATTAATTATGTGATTAGAGTATGTGAATAAATTTTATGTTTAGATGCACATTGTGTATTGACAACAGTGCAAAAGGTGCTATAATAAAATCAACATATGAACAATCATTCATATGTTCAATGAAAAACGTACAGTAAAACAAATAATTCATTAAATAAGGAGAACACCACTATGAAGAAGACTTACAAAATCGATGTAGACTGCGCTAACTGCGCCAACAAGATGGAGGATGCCGCAAAGAATACAGCAGGTGTAAAGGATGCTACAGTCAATTTCATGACACTCAAGATGAGCGTTGAGTTTGAAGAGGGACAGGATGCAAAGGCGGTTATGCAGGAGGTTCTTAAGAACTGTAAAAAGGTAGAGGATGATTGCGAGATTTTCTTATAAATTGTCGGGTGCAGGAATGACAAACGATATTATTTCAATGCCTGCGTTATAGTAAGGGTGATTATCAAGAGATTATAATGAATGGAGCTATGGCGTATGAATAAAAAGCAGAAAAAAGTACTTGTGCGTATCATAATCGCAGCGGTACTCATGATTATATTACATTTCATACCGGTTAAGGGAATTATCAGGTTCCTGCTTTACATGGTGCCTTATCTGGTTATAGGATACGATATCCTGAAAAAAGCATTTAAGGGAATCAAAAACAAGCAGGTATTTGATGAAAACTTCCTGATGGCGGTTGCCACCGTAGGTGCGATAGCGGTTGCACTTTATGAGAATGGTGACTATACAGAGGCTATAGCCGTTATGCTCTTCTACCAGATAGGAGAACTGTTTCAGAGCTATGCAGTCGGAAAGAGCCGTAAGAATATCAGCGAGCTCATGGATATCAGACCCGACTATGCCAATATTGAGGTGGACGGAAAGCTCACCCAGGTTGACCCTGATGAGGTTGCTATCGGCTCAGTAATCGTGGTACAGCCCGGAGAAAAGGTTCCTATCGACGGTGTGATAGTTGAGGGATCATCTACATTAAACACCAGCGCGCTTACAGGTGAGAGCGTGCCGAGGGATGCAAAATGCGGTGATGAGATAATCAGCGGATGCATCAATATGTCCGGTGTTTTAAAGATTAAAACGACCAAAGAGTTTGGCGAATCAACGGTTTCAAAGATACTTAACCTCGTTGAAAATTCAAGCTCAAAGAAATCAAAATCAGAAAACTTCATATCAAAATTTGCCAAGTATTACACTCCGGCAGTCTGCTACAGTGCACTTGCACTTGCGATACTGCCACCGCTTTTCAGAATACTTTTCATGTCAGCTGAACCACAGTGGGGCAGCTGGATATACAGGGCACTTACCTTCCTTGTAATAAGTTGTCCGTGCGCGCTGGTCATCAGTATTCCGCTCAGCTTTTTTGCAGGAATCGGAGGCGCCAGCCGCGAGGGTGTTCTTGTAAAGGGCTCAAACTATCTTGAGACCTTATCACAGACCAGATACGTTGTATTTGACAAGACCGGCACCATGACAGAGGGCGTTTTCGAGGTGGCAGGAGTCTACGACAATACGCTCGATAGAGAAAAGGTGATCGAGTACGCAGCACTTGCAGAGAGCAGCTCATCGCATCCAATCAGCAGAAGTTTACAGAAGGCGTATGGAAAGGAAATCGACAGAAACCGCGTGACAGACATTGAGGAAATCAGCGGCCATGGAATCACCGCAAAGGTAGATGGCATATCTGTAGCGGCAGGAAACTATAAGCTTATGAAAAAGCTGGGCTTAAGCTACAGTGAAACTGACAAGGTCGGCACCATAGTCCATATCGCGATAGACGGCAGCTATGAGGGCTATATCCTTATCTCAGATAAGATAAAGCCAACCTCAGCGGCAGCAATAAAAGCATTGAAAAAAGCCGGAATAAAAGGTACAATAATGCTTACAGGCGATTCAAGGACAGTAGCCGACTCAGTAGCGGCAGAGCTTGGAATCGATGAAGTATACAGTGAGCTTTTACCGGGCGATAAAGTAGCAAAGGTGGAGGAACTGCTCGCAAGAAAGGGCAGTAAAGAAAAGCTTGCCTTCGTTGGAGACGGAATCAACGATGCACCGGTGCTCTCAAGAGCAGATATCGGAATTGCAATGGGCGCCATGGGCTCAGATGCAGCAATCGAAGCCGCAGATATCGTCCTAATGGATGATGACCCGCTAAAGATAGCAAAAGCAATAAAAATATCGCGCAAATGTCTGCGAATAGTATATGAAAACACATACTTCGCAATAGGCATCAAGCTGATCTGCCTCGTGCTCGGAGCAGTCGGAATAGCCAATATGTGGCTCGCAATATTTGCAGACGTAGGAGTAATGGTGATAGCAGTGCTAAATGCAATCCGCGCATTATTCGTACACAAGCTCTAAAAAGGTAGAGCTCAAAGAGCAGATATCAAAGAGCAGATATCAAAATGCCATAAAACTACTATATAAAAAATACCAGACAGAATGCATCCAAGAGGTGCACTCTGTCTTTCGCGTATAAAAAAGTTATTGTGTAACTGCGAAGGCACATGCAATTTATGCGGAGCACCCGCCCCATAGCCAATAAAGTAAAAATAACGCAGAAAGGACACCACCATGAGCGAAAACATAAATGAACAGATAGAATGCTGCGACTGCAACGAAATCCACGAAGATCTTCTGAAAATAGTAAATGATACAATGCCTGAGGAAACCGAGCTCTACGACCTTGCAGAGCTTTTTAAGGTGTTTGGCGACTCCACCCGGATCAGAATCCTCTTTGTGTTGTTTGAAGCGGAGGTATGCGTCTGCGACCTTGCAAAGGTGCTCAACATGACACAGTCCGCCATATCACACCAGCTTAGGATATTAAAGGCAAACAAGCTCGTAAACAGCAGACGTGAGGGCAAATCAGTGTTTTATTCACTTGCCGACGGACATGTGCGCACAATCATTGCGCAGGGACGTGAGCATATCGAGGAATAATACAGGGAGGAATATACGTGACAGAATTAGAAGAATACTATAACAAATTCAACGAGGAAAAGCGCCTGAACAGCCGTCACGGCAGGGTAGAGTTTATCACCTCCATGAAGTATATACACGATTGTCTTGGCAGCTTGATGAATGAGAAGCAGCTTGATCTTCGCTCACAGATTAAAATCCTGGATGTCGGTGCGGGAACAGGCAGATACTCAGTGCCTCTTGCCGAGGAGGGCTATGATGTGACAGCACTCGAGTTAGTTAAGCATAACCTTGGCAGACTGAAGCAAAAGAGTGATAAAGTAAAGGCATACCAGGGCAATGCCACAAAGCTTAAAAAATTTGGAAACGATGAATTTGACCTCACACTCGTATTCGGACCGATGTATCATCTGAAGTCGGCGGAGGAAAAGCTTGCCGCATTGAATGAGGCAAAAAGAGTGACAAAACCTGGTGGTTACATACTTGTAGCATACATTATGAATGAGTACAGCGTGATAACCTATGCCATAAAGGAGAAGCATATAAAAGAGGGTATAGAGGGCGGAATGCTAGATGAGAGCTTCCATTGTACAGAAAAAGCTAATGATTTGTACAGTTTTGTCCGATTAGAAGATATAGAGGCATTAAATGCACAGGCAGCCCTTACACGCGAAAAGATAATAGCAGCCGATGGCGCGGCAAATTATATCAGGCCATTTTTGAATGCTCTTGACGAGGAAGAGTTTGATATGTTTGTACAGTATCATCTTTCAACATGTGAGAGAGCAGACTTGATGGGAGCAAGTGCGCACACGGTTGATATTCTAAGGGTGTGAGGAATATGAGGAGGAATTATGAAAAACAAAGGATTAAAAATTCTATTATCTGTGCTTTTGGTTTTATGCATCATTATGGCAGGAGCACTCATAGGAAAAGAGTATATTGGAGATAATATAAAGGAAGCCTCTAACCGGAATGGCGTTGATGTAGTTAGAGACACATCGGATACCGGAAAAGAAGATGAGAATGCAGTTGACAGTACGGCAGAAGGCACAGCGAATACACAGTCTGATGCAGCCAAAGCTGAGGCAACAGAAGCGGATACACAGCAGCCACAGATGTCAACCATAGTGATTACGGCTACAGGAGACTGTACACTCGGCAACAATCAGGAGCAAAGCTATGACGGCAGCTTTAATTCTTATTATGACTCAAAGGGACAGGACTACTTTTTCGGCGGCGTGAGAGATATTTTTGAGGCTGACGATATGACACTCATCAATCTGGAGTGTGTGCTATCGGATGCGACGGAGCGCGTAGAAAAGCGCTGGAACCTTAAGGGAAAGCCTAGCTACATTGGAATTATGACGGGCAGCTCCATCGAGGCCTGCAGTCTTGGAAACAATCACACATACGACTATGGCCAGCAGGGACTTGACGATACGAGAAATGTGCTCGACAATGCCGGGATAGTGTATGGCTTCAATGATCATACCGGTATTTATGAGACTGCTGATGGGACTAGGATTGGAATAGTGTCGGTCAGCCTTTTGTCACAAAACGGTGACCGAGAGGCATATATCCAAAACGGTATAGCGCAGCTTCGTGAACAGGGAGCGGCGATAGTTATTGCATGCTGTCACTGGGGCATAGAGGGTGACCATTACCCTAATGACTATCAGCAGGCGGCAGCACATCGTATCATCGACTGGGGAGCAGACCTGGTAGTCGGAAACCACCCTCATGTGCTGCAGGGGATGGAGGTCTATAACGGCAAAATGATATGCTACAGTCTTGGAAATTTCTGCTTCGGAGGCAATAAAAATCCGGCAGACAAGAACACGGCGATTTATCAGCAGGCATTTACTCTGATAAATGGTGAATTGCAGCCGGGCATAGATGCGCAGATTATTCCATGCACCTTAAGCAGCGTAAGCTCATACAATGATTTCAGACCGACAGTGGCTTCGGGCGAAAAAGCTCAGGAGATATGCAATTTAATGAACACATATTCACAAAATTGTAGTAATATAGAGATTGATGAGCTTGGAAAGCTGCATGTAAATTAATAGCAGATTTTGTAACTGTGAAGGTATTGAACAGTTACGATTTTTTAACGAATTAAGATAAAAAGCAGTCATGCAACAAATGGCATGTACCATCATACAAATATAGTAAGGGAGCAAAGAGCAATATGTATATGTGGAGAGAGCGCAGTAAAGAAGAAAAGCATGAGGATGTAGTAAATACAGGCCTGCTGCCACTTGATGTGGTAGAGGGATTTAAGATACGTCCGGGCTTTTTCAGAATGTACGGAGCGTGCGTGGCATCGAACGGAGTGAGCTTTACCATCAATTCCCATGGGGCAACGAGGTGTACTCTTTTATTGTTCAAGCCACAGGCACCAAAGCCGTATGCGAGGATTCCGTTTCCTGATTCATATAGGATAGGAGATACCTACTCCATGCTTGTTTATGATATAAAGCCGGATGAATTTGAGTATGCATTTTCTTTTGATGGGCCTTATGAGCCGGCAAAGGGACTTCTGTTTAACGAGGAAAATGTCCTTTTAGACCCATATTCCAGAGCGGTCACTGGACAGCGAAAATGGGGAGAAAAGCCTGAGGGAGGCAAGGATTTTGAGTACAGAGCCAGAGTTGTAAAAAGCAGCTTTGACTGGGGCAACATAAAGCAGCTTGAGCAGCCGTTTGAGGACCTTGTGATTTATGAGATACATGTGAGGGGCTATACAAAGGATAAGTCCTCTGGAGTCAGCGTACCGGGCACATTTGCCGGATTGAAGGATAAGATTCCGTATCTTAAGGACCTTGGAATAAATGCAGTGGAGCTCATGCCGATTTTTGAGTTTGATGAGATGGAGAGCGCGAGAGTGGTCGATGGTGTGCAGCTTTACAATTACTGGGGCTACAACACAGTATCATTTTTTGCACCGAATACCAGCTATGCCTTCAACGAGGAGCACAACCACGAGGGAGACGAGCTGAAATCGCTGATAAAGGCTTTAAAGGAAAATGGCATAGAGGTCATTCTTGATGTGGTGTTCAACCATACCGCTGAGGGAAATGAGATGGGACCGTGCTTCTCCTTCAAGGGAATAGACAATAACGTGTACTATATGCTTACACCGGATGCACACTACTACAATTTCAGTGGCTGTGGAAACGTTATGAACTGTAATCATCCTGTTGTGCGCAACTTTATCATAGACTGTCTGAGACACTGGGCCATTGAGTACAGAGTGGATGGCTTCAGATTTGACCTGGCTTCCATTCTCGGAAGAGACCAAAACGGTGCACCTATGGCCAATCCGCCGATTCTTGAGTCGCTGGCATTCGACCCGGTACTTGGCAAGATGAAGCTCATCGCAGAGGCCTGGGATGCAGGCGGACTGTATCAGGTGGGAAGCTTCCCGTCATGGAACAGATGGGCTGAATGGAACGGCAGATACAGGGATGACATGAGAAGCTTTTTAAAGGGCGATGACGGTATGGCGGGAAATGCCATCACACGTATCACCGGCTCACGCGACCTTTACAGCCCGGAGAGCAGAGGACACAAGGCATCAGTCAATTTCCTGACCTGTCATGATGGCTTTACACTGTATGACCTTTACTCATACAATGAAAAGCACAATGAGAAAAACGGCTGGAATAACACAGACGGAGACAACAACGGACATAGCTGGAACTGTGGCGCAGAGGGCGAGACAGACGATCCAAATGTAAACGGACTTAGAAGGCGCCTTATAAAGAATGCATTTGCAGCACTTTTGTGCAGCCGTGGCCCGGCGATGTTTTTTGCGGGAGATGAGTTCTGCAACACCCAGTTTGGAAACAACAATGCGTATTGTCAGGACAATATCATTTCATGGCTCGACTGGAGCAGGCTTGAGGAATTCAAGGAAATCCATGATTTCGTGCGTCATATGATTCAGTTCAGGAAAGAGCATCCTATACTCAGAAAGATGACAAAGCCTTCATCCTGCCAGTTTCCGGAAATCAGTGTGCACAACGGTACACCGTTCAATGCCTCAACGGATTACAAGACAAAGCTTATCGGCATCATGTATGCCGGAAGAAATGAGGAGGACACGGAGGATGATATTGTATTCTATTGCATGAACGCATATTGGGAGCCGCTTGTGATGCAGCTTCCGGTGCTTCCGAACGGAAAACACTGGCATGTGGACACCAACACCAATGCAGAGTATTTTGACGGAGAGGACTTCACGGAAAAGACAGAGCTTTTGGGTGTCAACACCATAAGAGTTCCTGCGAGAACCACGATAATACTTGTGGCAGAGTAACAATAAAATCTGCAGCCCGGCACACATTGTGATATGTGCACCGGGCTGTTTTTCATTACAGTTTTGGCTTAGACTGTAACATTTCCCCCTTTCATTTTTCAATATATTTTATGTGACATTTGCATCAGCAGCCGGTGATGGTTGTGAAGTGATACCGGAAGGCCTTGTATGTATATATCACATAATCAGTTGTGAGTTGGACAAATTTCGTCTGTGAATCCAAGAAAATAATTGGGTGTGACACCAAAAATTGTACTTAGATGGCAAATGACAAAAATGTCAGGCACTCTACGGCCTGTCCTGTAGCCTGAAATAGTTGATTCTGCACAGCACATGATTTCAGAAAGAGCAATGTTGGTCAAGTTGTTGAGCCTCATCAGATAATCAAGCCTGTCAGGCACAGTTGTACTAATGGTTGATTGTTGCTTTTTTAATAGAAAGTTATTTATTCTACTCATAAATGAATTGTAACACAATAATCATAAAAAGCAACAAATATCTGAAAAAATACGAAAAAAATAGAAAACTTAAAATTACAATTTTAAATCCAGCCACCATCAAAAGTGATTATCTGTCCTGTGAGGTAATCAGGTGCAGTGATGACGGAGTAAGCCATATCTGCGACCTCACAGGCTGTGGCAAATCGTCCGGCAGGGATTTCATCGGCCAGCTCAGCGCGTTCTGTCTCATTAAAGCAGCGGTTCATATCAGTATCTATGACACCGCAGGCTATGGCATTTACCGGAATATGCGATGGCGCAAGCTCCTTGCCGAGTGCCTTGGTAAATGCATTTATACCGCCCTTGCAGGCTGAGTAAGCCACCTCACAGGAGGCTCCTACATTGCCCCAGACAGAGGAAATCTGTAGTATACGGCCACATTTATCGGCAACCATATAAGGGATGACGAGCTTTGTGAAGTTGAAAACACCAGTCAGATTTATCGCCACGATATTGTTCCATTCCTCCGGTGTCATGTCGCTCAGCAGCCCGATATGCGATATACCGGCATTGTTAATGAGCACATCTATATGGCCAAAATGGGAAATTGTTTTCGTAACCATATCCTTGGCAAAGAAAAAGTCTCCTACATTTCCGGTGTAGCATAGCACCTCAATTCCGTATGCACAGTGAAGCTCATCAGCCAGAGCCTTTAGCCTGTCAGATGAATTGCGGCAGCAAAGTGAGAGGTTATAGCCACAGGAAGCCAGCTTTTTGGCAATGGCGGCACCGATACCGCGTGAAGCTCCTGTTATTATCGCTGTTTTATTTATGTGATTGGTGTGACTTATGTGATTTGTGTTATTTATGTGATTTGTCTGATTTGTCATGATATTCTCCTGATAATTTATATACCGTGGTGCTAAGCCTGTCGCTGCGCTGCCGGGCCGGCTTCAAAGTATAAAAAAATAATTACGTGATTAAATTACAGTTCAGTCATGGGTATGATACCTCGCTGTGAGGCTGGGCACAACAGTGTAAATTTTTATCTTATACAGCATAAATCATACCATAAATATATATTATGGGGTAGACAAAATTTATACATTGTGATATTATTTAATAGTTGCAAAACGAATTGCAGACGGCGTGTGGCTCAGTTTGGTAGAGCGCTACGTTCGGGACGTAGAGGTCGCAAGTTCGAATCTTGTCACGCCGATTTATTTATTGATATCTGTTTGGATAGTCACTATCTATTTTATTTTGGAGCACGCGCATAGCGTGTTTTTTTTTTGTTACTGTTCAGTGTGAAGAGTAACTTTTTTTATATTTTTCTGAAAATTCACTTTTTATGTCTTTTTATTTAGAAAATGCTGGATTTTTAAATTATCATAATGTACAATAGCCATAGGTTGATAGCATAGCAAGCGGGTCTTGTGGAGCTGAAACCGCAGAAATCCCTAAAACAGCACCCCCAAACCCAGCCCAAAATCCGGAAAAGAGCAGAAAAAAGTAGCTGAAACCGCTGAAATCTGCAAAACAGCACCCTAAATCCAGCCAAAAAGCCGAAAAAGAGCAGGAAAAAAGTAGCTGAAACCGCATAAATTCCCCAAACAGCACCCCAAACCCAGCCCAAAATCCGGAAAAGAGCAGAAAAAAGTAGCTGAAATCCATTAAAATCATAAAACAGCTCCAAATTATAGTCGGTTTCTATATTTATATTGTGCTATCAAACAAATGGAGACCATAATCTCCACTTTTGAAGATAAATGACAGCTTTCATTTATCATATTCCCCACAAAAACAATTGAATTACTGTTAGAATCACATACATGGCATCACATGATGCAAAGAGTTAGGAGGAAAATAAAATAAGTTCAATAGATAATAGAATCCATTGGTTAGAAAGTGAGATATTAGAGATTCAGGAAAGACTGGAGACAATTACTGAGGAAGGAACAATTTATCCTACACAAAAAGACGGAAATGTTAAATGGTATGTTTGGAAAAATGGCAGAAGAGAGTATTTATCAAAGAAAAATGATAAAGAAATCAGAAATCTTGTCAATAAAAAATATCTGGAGCTTTATCTGAAGGACACAATAAATGAGCTCAGACTACTCGAGACAAACAGGAAGGCTCGGAAAAAATATAAAACGGATTATGCCCAGAAAATGTTGAAGCAAAAACATTATAGAAGTATACTTTTACCAGTTGATAAGAAGGAAAATGAAGAGACAAATGAAAAGACACAGGTTCCTAACCCTGAATCTCTCAAGTTTTATACTAAAATGGGAATTATAGTGCGGTCAAAATCAGAAGTAATTATTGCGACATCCTTGTATGATAATAATATCAAGTTTGAGTATGAAAAACCGATTAAAATATCAGATGTTATTTATTATCCCGATTTTACGGTTGAGAAGAAAAATGGCGACATAATTTTGTGGGAGCATCTTGGATTGATAGACAATCCTGATTATCGAAATAAAGCTTATCGAAAGATATTGAAATATAACGAAAATGGATATTATCAGGGGAAAAATCTTATATTGACATATGAAACAGCAGAAAGTCCATTGGACCCCATTGACGTAGAGCATGAAATAGAAAAAATGTGCAGGTGATAAAATGCTCAAAAAATTACGAAGAAAAATTATAGCCATAGTAATGTTATGAGTTTCAATTGTTCTTATTGCAATTGTAGGCACGATAAACATCGCAAACTATATAAGTACAAACGAGGCGTTGGATGCATGTCTTAAGCTGATTGTCGGAAACGGAGGAACATTCCCGGATCTTTTAGAATAGAAAACATGGGAGTGGAAGGCAATAAAACCGACAGTATAAATGCTGAAAACACAAACACCGGTACAGAAAGCACAAACACCGGCACAGAAAACACAAGCACCGATACAGAAAACGCAAACACAGACAAATTCGGCAATACAGCAGATGAAAGTACAAATAAAGGGACTCCAACGATCAAAGAGCCACCATCCGGCAGAACAGATGTACAGCCACCGGAGGATATGAATTTATAATCGTATTGTAGATTATAGGGTGCAACGTAAGGACATATAGGACGTAACATATAGATGTAACAAAATAGAACGATATATATGGAGAATAAAATAAATATAAATAATACAAAGAGAGCAATAGAATGATGAAAGGAGCGGAAAACGCGGAAATTAATCCGCTCCTTTTTGTTAAAATTTAAATCCAGCGGGAGTAATTATTAAATTATGATATATGAGTAAGTATGTAATTATATTTTTGAATTAAGTTTATTGCCAGTTCATCAGAATAATTCTTTTCTGAAATGTCTTTCCAATATAATCTATACAAGTTTTTTAGTTTTTCAAATAATGTTTGCGGATTGCATAAATAGTAAGGACCGTTTGGTTGAATGATTGTATCTAGTTGATATGTTAATGCAGTATTGTTCTTGGTTTGACCTTGATGTAATATACCACATCTAATTCCTTTATAAAATAGTATTGCAAGATCTTCTGATATAGTTGGATCTAACAATGGTAAAATTTCTTTATATGCGTTTCCTACTGTACCGCCTTCGTGGGACTCATCATATCCATTTTTCATTTCATAGAATAATTCAATAAGAATGCAATTAATTCCCATAGTGATAAAAGCAGTATTTTCTGGGATGTCGAGTTTTGCCAAGCATGTATGAATATTTTTAAGTGGTAAAAAATAATTTTCATTAATACGTATTTTCATATATTTTTTGACTTTTTGAAAAAGTTTTGTGGCTTCTGAGTGATCAGCTTCGCTTATAGCGATATTTAATTGTTCGCTTATTTGTTTTGCATCTTTAGTTCTAAGTTGTTTACAAAACCATGTTTTATTTGAATCAAACATTTGTATATCCTCCTATTTTTAATTCTTTGTAGTTTGATATAATAAGTTCGTAATTGAAAAACTGGAAGTTACCTCTTTGTATTTTCGTAAGCATACGTGTATACTTTATTCCCAAAATCTTCATGATAATTATTAAGAGCAAGTTTTGAATACATAACTTGCAGATACAAGTTCTATGGTCATATCCATTTTTATTTTGCAATTATCATTTAAGAGATTAATGATTTTCTTTTTTGTTTCTTGCTTCAGCAATATAGTAATATTGAACCAATCGATGATTTTACAACAGCCAATTTTTAGTTGTTGAAAGAATTTTGGATAATATCATCTAATGTGTGAGCAATTCCGGAAAAATCCTGATTTAAATTCAATGCACGCACAGAAATCTGATTTCCGCTCATCTGGTATGTATTATTGGGAATGATATATTCATCAGTCTGGGCATAGAGAATCATTCCAGAAACGGTATGTTTCAACTCTCTTAATTCAAATTCCTTGTTTTTCACATATGTAAAAATCTGATAGAGGTTATTGGAATGCAAGGTGTTTGTTCCATATTGCTGCTGAGTCATATGTGAATAATATTTTGCATCGATAATAAGTATATTGTTTCCCTGAGACAACATAATATCAGTTTGCATTTTAGGAAGCAATTGGTTCTCGGAATCATCAAGTTGCCATGCAATCTGTGATGCATTGGCAGATAGTTCTGGATGTTCTTTACGATAGTATTCAAGCAAAAATTTTTCATATAAACGGCACATACGTTGTTCGTCAAAAAAATCCATTATTTTCGTGGTACCATCGGTCTGTGTCTGTAGAAGTCCATTATAAATCAGATAACAGATTCCAATTAGCATTTGATAACTTTGATTGGAACGATTATAATGTTGGTTCCAATTTACGAAACGTAAATCAATTTCGTTAACATCAGAAAAAAATAATAATAGATTCCGTAGACTCTTTTTTCGTGTATTTGTGATATTGGCCTTAAGAAGCAATAACATTGTAGATTTAATAATCTGGTTAAATTGTGTATTAGTTGAAAATTCATCATATGTACAAATCATTTGTTTCTTCAGCAGAGTCTGAGTTTTAATGGATTCAGAAATATTAAGCTTTCCCTGTAGTGTAGAAAGAGATTCTGATTTTGGCACATAATCTCTTCCTAAGCCTCGTTTTAACTGTACGCTAATGCCCTTATCAAGAATGGCTGCACATAATTCAGCGGTATTATGAAATTTTTCTGTAGCCAGATCTTTGTAATTTTGTGCTTGTAATGCTTGAAAAGCGTAGGACAACATATAATAAATATTTTGTACAGGAATCATTTAACAGCACTCCTTAGTCGATCAGACCAGTCTACGATTTTTGCGGGCTCATCAAACCAATATTCTTTTAAAAGTGGAATCAATTCGTATTCTACAATGGATGACAAAGTTTGTGTGTTGGCTGTCTCTGGTGTTAAACCACAAAAATAACTGTGACCAATACAGAATCCTTCACCTAGTGATATATCTTCTGCTATCTTGGAATTGAGTTGTTTCACACAAGCAATTAATTTGTTAAAGGCATCACTTTTTAGAGAATCTTGGTAAGCTTGAAAACCAGGCGTATTAAAACCCGGTTTCATAGTAAAAAATGAAAAACGTCGTCTTAAAGCATAATCTAACATAGCAAGACTACGATCAGCAGTATTCATCATACCAATAATATATACATTTGCAGGTACAGAGAAATTCTCATCAGAATATAACAATTGCAGTTCAATCCCCCGCTTATCTTTTTCAATCAGCATAAATAATTCACCGAATATTTTACTTAAATTACCACGATTGATTTCATCAATGATAAAGAAATAATCATTTTCATCATCATCTTCAGCCAGTTTGCAGAATTTGTAAAAAGAGCCCTTTTTAATTGTGAACCCATTTTCAGTTGGTCGGTATCCTTCAATAAAATCTTCATATGAGTAGCTCTGATGGAACTGGATCATTTGAACACGGTCAGGATTTTTTGCGCCGATAATGGAATAAGCAAGTCGTTTGGCAGTAAAAGTTTTTCCAACTCCAGGTGCGCCTTGTAAAATAATATTTTTCTTCATTTTTAAAACATTTACCAGTGTTTTATAATCTTGTCCATTCATATACACATCTGAGAGAAAATCTGCAGAAGAGTAAGCTGGATAGTCTATTTCTGGTTGTGTATCTACATCATCTAATTCATCTGGAGCAAAGATGGAAGTAAGCTTTTCAATATAATCAGTGTATGGAGTGATATCAGTTAAGCGTTTTGCTACTGCATTACCAGGATGTTCCCATTCGCCAACTTGAAGCCATTTTACAGCACGGACATTTTTATATTCCTGACGAAGATCGTCAAAGACATAATTTCCAGTGACAATACCTTTACCAAGAAGAGTGTTGTTACGTTTCGCAAAAATCACATCGTTAACTGATACGGTGTTTGCAAAATTCCATGCCATCAAAGCCTGATTTTTTCGTGAAGTACTACTGTCGTACACATCTATCAGTTCTTGACGGAGAGCTTCCTTGGAAGCAAATTGGGAATAATCACCAATATCGTCCATACCTAAAACCATGATTCCTTTTTGTTGGCATTCATTCCAACTTTTATCATCAAAGACGGTATACATCCAGTAGTGCGTTTTATGTTTTTTATCGGAAAGCGTATTTGTGTCAGAATCATTAGTCTCATTAGTATATCCTACATTTTTCCCATAAATATGAGCAAAGACAACTCCGGGAACATTGCATTTTCTTGCATATAATGAAATTTGTCCCATGCGAATGAAAGGAATATCACTTGGTTTTTGATTTAGAAAATGTAATACTCTCAGCTGAATATCCTGTCCATAAAATGGAGCGAATAATGTTGGAAAGAGCATTTGATAATATTTCATGCGCCATACCATATTGATTCCAGGGATATGTTCCAGCTGTTTATAGAGTTGCTCGTAATCTTCTTCAGAATCTAAAGGACCAAAAGAAGATATTATTTCAGCACCTTCAACCAGATCATTTCGCATTTCTTCTGCTTTTTGTATTGCTTCATCCTTAGTAAGGCGTATAGGTTTTAATGAAGATCCACAGGTCCAACTTTGATTTTTCTTATGATAGAATAATCCAAATTTATATGCGGCTCCGCCGGAAATACTTCCAAATACTTCGCGAATATCTTTGTCCATTTCAAGTCTATAGCAGAGATTGGTTTTAGTACCTTCGTCATTATAAAATAAAGAAGTTAACAAATCTTTTCCCGAAAGTGATTTTAAGCGTTCTATTCCAAAAAGATTTATAAAATTTTCTCGTAGCTCATCAGCCTTGTGAGCAAATGAAATCCATTCTGGAGTCTGAGATTCGCTATAAAACCATTCAGGAGAATATTTTCCTGACCCATTTTCTGTTATCTGAATGTTCGACATAATATACCTCCGAATTTATAAACTAGAATTAGTATATCATTTAACTGCAACACTGTCATAGATTATCGAAAAATAGAATTATATTGATGTTGAAAGTGATGATAGAAGTGAATACTGAGAAAGTGGAGAAGATATTGCGGGAGAATATGGTGCAGATGGAAACAAATGAACGTGAACTGGAATAAAGCGGATAGATGAGGAATGGATAGAAAGTCATTAACATGAAGTCTAAGGTGTATAATTTTGTCGAAAATTGCTGAAATGTAAATTATAATATAAAATATGAGATTTTATCTCATGAAACTATTGCCAAAACAAAAAAACTGAATATAATAAAGATATAGGGTAAATAGTAACCCGAGAATCCCCTTTGTAACCCAAGACTCCCTCTTTGTAAAT
>ENA-OPCY01000639-OPCY01000639.1-human-gut-metagenome-genome-assembly--contig:-NODE-639-length-25014-cov-4.905605_pt1 | contig 25014 bp, 15 predicted proteins | sample MGYA00241568_ERZ501487 | MGnify/ENA primary metagenome ERZ501487 (study PRJEB25962, sample SAMEA2042574) | human gut metagenome | biome: human gut; feature: human-associated habitat; material: faeces... | reverse complement strand
TTCCAAAATGCGGATAATGCAGGTTATGCAGATGTTTTTTCTTTTCATCGCCCCCTAATAATCCGGTTCAGCCTCTTATGTATACACCCCTGCACTGAACCAAACCAAAATCCGAAGATGATGACCGCCGAAAAAAGAAGAACCCTCCGATGTCGGTCGGAGAGTCCGTCAAAATGCCAAAGTGTCAAGAATGCCAAGGGGTAAATATTACGGCATGGCATAATTGATTGAGCCGAGGGAGCGGATTGCGTCCTGTTTGAGACTGTCTATGACATGGAGATATTTCTCCGTGATAACTATGCTTGAGTGCCCCAATAGGTCGGAAACCGTTTTTATATTGGCTCCGTTGGAGAGCAGGTTGACAGCAAACGAATGTCTGCTACAATGCCATGTTATCTTTTTCTTTATCCCGGCTTCCTCGACCCACCGCTTGAGGTGGATATTGCAGTTGGAATAATTGACGAGGCGGAATATCGGCTCGGTGGTACGGTCGTCGGTCTTTGGCTCACCGACCAACGCAAGCATATCATCGGTGAGCGGTGTTGTAACCCAACTCCGGCTGCTGACATCACGGACTTTCTGCTGTTGAAAGCGAAGCGTTTTTGTCATCGGGTCAACATTGGCATAGGTCAATGACCTGACATCGCACCAACGCATACCCGTGAACAGACAGAATATGAATGCCCGCTGCACCTCGGTGTTCTCATCTTCGTAGCGTGTGGCAATAAGCTGTTTTATCTCGTCGGGGCTTAATATATCCTTTTGGAACGTATTTTTATCCCATTTGATACTTATACCCTTACATGGATGCTTCTTGATAAGACCTTCGTCAAAGGCTGCTGTCACTACTTTTTTGAACCGACCGTATAGTCCTTGCGGTCCGATTCCCCTGCCGTGTTTTTTAAGATACTCCGTATATGCAAGTACCATGTCAGGCGTGAGCTGTTCCATGCGTAAAACGGTATCATACAGACTGTATTTCGGGGATTCCCGTAAGAAGTTCACGAACCTGTCATACGAATACCGAATTGAACGTTTCATGGTCGGTGTCAAATTGGAATCCTCACCGAAGAAATCTCGGTAGAATTGGAGGAAATCACGCTGACGTTCCTTTTTGAGCCGATAGCCCTCACGGTTTTCAAGAAACTCCTGCTCCCGCTCAAACCTTATTTTCTCGGCGAGAGCTAGTGTGTTTCTGTTCTGTAACCGCTCCTGCTGGTTACGGGGATGCAGCCATACATAAAGGTTGAGGTTCTCTCGTCTGCGGATATGCTTAATCTGATATTTCGGTTTTCCTGCCATAGCCCCCGAAGTATAGAATACTTGGTTGCCGTCATCGTCAAGCACGGGAGTTTCGGAGCGACCGAGATAGAATTCCAGATAGAGGCTCGCACGTCCGTCTTTCAATTCAGACTGTTGCAGTTTGGGGTTTTGTTTGTTCTTGCTTTCTAATTTCGCCATAAATGATTATCTTTGTTGAGCGCAAAGGTAATTAGAGGGTTTGAAACGTAAAAACGACACTCTACATCTATTAACAAACGAATTGTACAAAAGATGTACTAACAGCGAAAAAAGAGGCAAAAACTTATAAAAAGAGGCAACTGAATAAAACTCTAATTTGCTGATTTTCATTCAAGTTAATTCAAATACATTCATTGTCATTCAAAGGATAAAGAATCTTGTTCATTTTGATTAAATTAAAAAAGTGTATAAACTTACAGCCCCCGACATTTCTGCCGAGGGCTTTATGGTTATCTGCAGATTGAATCATTTTTGCAGTATGTAAAAGCAGCTTGTTGAAAGGAAATTGCGTATATAGGGCATTTTTGTGAATACTCCTGCGAGTCGTCGAGGTTTAAGCCCAAATTTTACTTCGTAGTGAGGATTTATGAGATAAAGACATCTGTCAACAATCCTGAATGATGTTTTGTCAATCAGTTTTTCAAATTTTTCGATTGTTATTTTTGTGTTCTTTATAGAAAGAAGTTCGTTGACACACTCTTTGCTTTCCCCACCAGTGCATAATATTGATTTGTAGACACTGGTGGGTAGCAGATGATAAAACGGTAATATTGACAGTAACTTGCTATGGCAAATCTGCTGATGACCGCCAAAAGGCATTTGCCACGCTGGAAATCCAATAAATAATAGTCCTGATGGCTTTAAGAAATACTCTATCCTTGAAAGCATTTCTTGTTTATTAGCGATATGTTCAATCACGTCATGGCATATAACCAAATCAAAATACCCTTTGTATTCATTAAGCTTTAATATATCGGCGCAGATAAAATGAGCATTGGCCTTTTCTTGTTCAAAAAATGACTTGGCACCATTTATTCTGTTGACGGAGATGTCCACTCCCACCACTTCATCGCCTCTCTTAGCGAAAGGAAGCAGATTACCACCGTCTCCACATCCGATTTCAAGTATGGAGATGGGATTATTCGTATCAAGGAAATTCTTGATATACGGTATAAAGTACCGCTCACTCGTTTGAGCAAGTTCACGAAAATATTGAAGTCTATTGGTATGCCTCTTCTGCATAATATTGGGTTTTAGCCATCATATAGATGGTTCACATCACCCAATATTGCATGAGATGAACGAATAATAATGATTCCGTTAATACTATTTGACGTCTAATAGTCTGTATTTCACGCTTTTACAGTATTTCCTTTGACGGCTATAATGGCAGAAATGGCCAATAAAATATAGACAAGCAATACGCATACTGTAGCGATTATTACAGTTATTCGCAAAGAGTCTGGATTAAACACCATCTCGATTGTGTGTTTTCCAGCAGGAAATTTTATTGCTCGGAGCATATAATTAACCCTTCCAATTTCTGTCGGCTTCCCATCAATATAAGCTCGCCAACCCCACGGGAAATAGATTTCGGAAAACACCGCTACTCCTTCATTTGTCGAGTTGAGACAGTATGTTAATCTGTTTGGAGCATACGTAGTCTCGAAAATAGTGTCTCCGGGATTCTTAAATTTTGGTTGATCTAAGATAGTTTTGAAACTGATGTCTGCTACCGCCGTGGAACGTAAGTTAATGTCCTCGATTCTTGAGATTTCATCAATTGGCGATTCAACATATATGATACTATCAACCATCCAAGCATTACCCATTGCGGAGCAATTGTAAAGAGGGTCTTTCTGGGGGTCTTCGATGATATAACGGGTATTCAACATATTCAGCATATTGCTGAAATCTCTCTCTCCATTTAGATAATAGCTTATCAAATCTTGATAGCGAGTCAATTTGGCAGGATGGTATCCGCCAATCATTTTGTGGTGATACGAGGGGTCTGGACTCGAAAATCTTTTCAAATCCATAACTCTATAATTCATCGATGTATCTGACAAAATAGCTTTATCTGCGATTGTCAAAGGGAATGTTAATTGGTCAGTAGATTCTTTAGCCATAAAACACTCATGATTAACAAATCGTTTGTTTACCAAATACATATCGCCGACTAAAATCACTCCAATCATAATTATAACATTACGGAGTGTAATCTTCTGATGAAGATATAGCATTATTGAACCGAATCCCAACAAAAGAATGATAACAGAACGAAAAGAATCTGCTCGAACCAATCCATGACGAAGCTCTTCAGCAGTGGAATAAAGTTCCGGGAAGTTGATTATTCCCATTTTGATTTCGTAATCCTGAATCGCGCTTCCATAAAAAGAAGGAAATATTATCCCAATGATACATAGGGAAATTGATATGCCGAAGCTCAATTTAATCTTTTTTCCATAACATTGCAATGATTCTTGTACTGGGGGCTGTAAAATTTGTTGTAAAGCTATTATTCCGAGTAGTGGCATCGTAAATTGTGCGATTACAAGAATACTCTCGGGCGTCCTAAACTTACTATATAGAGGAAAGTAGTTAATAAATATCTCGGTAAGCCACATATAATTGCGTCCCCAAGACAATGCCACTGACAATACTGTGAGAGATACTAATATCCATTTTATTGGGCCTCTGACAATTAGACAGCCTAAAATAAACATTGCAACCATCAATGCGCCGATATACACCGGTCCATTTGTACCTTCTTCTCCTCCGAAATACTGATATAGGAATTGTAAGTTATATGCTGTTTCTTGAGAGATTTCCCCATTTTGTATTTTTTCCTGCGCATTGTCCAGTTCCGCAAGAGTAAGGGGCTTTATTTCTCCCTTCATCGGTATATTGGAGGCACCTCCTTTTACATTTGGAATAAGCAAAGTCATAGTTTCTGTAATGCCGTAACTATATTGTGTAATATAATCATGGCTTAACCCACTATCAGCATTCCCTTCGTTTACAGAAATATCGGAGTATTTTCCTCTAATGGTTTCTTTTGAGTATTCATAAGTATTATAAAGATTGGGGAGATTTGCGCCGATAGATAAGATTGCAGCCAAGACAATACTTAAAGTACCTACATACCATACTCTTAAATGCTTCTCCTGTTTTGACTTTATAAAGAAATAAACTATAATTCCAAAGACTACAAACAAGAAATAATATGTCATTTGAACATGATTACTTGATAATTGCATCATGCCAAATAAAGCGCAACACGCAGTCCCTGTGAGATATTTACCCCTATAACAAAGAATGATACCTGCTAATGTCGGTGGGATATAGGCTAAAGTAAGATACTTCCATATATGCCCTGCACCGATGAGAATCATAAAGTAACTTGATAACCCCCATGCCACAGCACCTAATAAACACATATACCAGCGCATTTTCATGGACATCAGGAAAATGTAAAATCCTATCATCATCAAGAACAATAGGTTGGCGGGGGTTGGCAACCATAAGGTTAAGACTTTCGTTATCCAATTGAATAATTCGTTTGACGGATAGCTTGGAGATATTTGGAACATAGGCATTCCACCAAATAGCGAATTAGTCCAAAATGTTGTTTCCCCTGTTGATTCCTCAAATAACTTAGCTTCATGGCCCACGGCAAGACCTTGTCTGGAGTCAGGTTGCTGTAACACATTCCCTTGTAAATCATCAGGGAAAAAGTATACCACCGAAATTATCACCATTATTATTACGGCAATAATCCCAGTTCGTAAATTGGGGCTTAACAGTATTTTTTTAACTTTTTCCATTGCGGTGATATTTTTTACCATGTCAATCGTATGCCAATCGGTATAGTGAACTCAAACGGCTTATCTTGCCTGATTGTGTTTACTTCAGAACCGGAATTAAAATAATAATTGAAAGATGGCTCTGCATATATGCTAATTGATGGTGTAAATTGATATTGAATACCCAATCCACCTTCGACAGACCATTGCAGAGGCATATTCAGACGATATTTGCTAAATATCGGAGAAGTCTCATTGTAATTATAGTCATAGGAATAAGAACGCCCATTTACAGGTATATCAAGAGCAAAACCGGTTTGCCCGTAAATGGAGAATTTATCAGTGCGGAATATCTTGTAGTTTAATTTAAGAGGGATTCCAATATAATGAATCTTATTAAATGTTTCTGTTCGGTTATATTTATTTTCTGTAAATATGTCCGTCCTCAGATAAGTGTATCTTAATCCGCTTTCAAAGCTCCATCTTGAGGAAATACCCTTGCTGAAGGAGAATCCGATAGTTACAGGCATATAGTGCTTGGTTTTCTTATTCTCTTCCATCTCTTGCCCCGGCATACCAGATGAAATATCCGGCACCCTATATTTTAAGTGATTTCCTTGTCCCATAGTTCCGGAATACGCCAATGAGAAATTCCAATTACTCTTGTTGGAATGTTTAATGGGAATATATTGGTCGACATGAGATATTAATCGTTCATCATGTGGCATAATAGGCATTTTAGAAATTGTGTCGGAAGTAATACTGTCCGGTTGCACATCACAGCCAGTGTCTTCTTTAATTTCTACTTTTGCAATCTCTTTCTCTTCCGCCAATGGTAGAGAATTATGTGAGCCTGAAATCAACAAATTTCCATTATTCTGTTTAATAGAATCTGGTTGATTGGTTTTAGATTCAATAATTGTGTTATTATTTGACAATATACTATCGTGATTCGGATTGGTAAGTTCTTCTTGTACATTGCGACGTGATATAAAATTATAGATGATAAATATAATTGCAATCAACACCGAGAAAATCCCCATTTCCATACGATACTGACAAATCATACGGCGGAGCAATGCTTTTGCATGATGTAATTGAGAAGCAGAAGTCAAATGTGAGATACCAAGTAACTTAGCAATCTCCTTATGTGAGAGTCCTTGAAGGACATTGAGCCTGAACACTTTGCCATAGCCATCAGGGAGCTTGTTTATTATGGCTTCAAGCTGTTCCCAAGTTAAGTCTATATCAGCCTTTTGTTCTGCCAATTGTTCAGGAATTGTAGTTTCAGATATTGGTATGGTGAAATGTTCCGCCTCTCTCCTAAGATACTGAAGGGCGAGATTTTTCATTATGGTAGTAAGCCATGATTCAACCTTAGACGTGTCTTTAAGACTCTCGATAGAGGTAAAGGCTATGATAAAGCCATCGTGAAGAATATCCTGTGCCGTATCATTATTATGGACATAGTAATCTATCACTCCCCTCATGGGAAGTGAAAAGGTCTGATAGAGAACACCAAAGGCATCCCTATTACCGAGCTGGCAATCTCTGACGATTGCTTCTATGTCCCTTGTTCCAGACATATAATATATATTAGATGACACAATATGCCAAATATTGCATGGTTCGAGTAAAAAATTTTATCTGTTGTTATATTTTAAATAATGGCTGGATTGCAAATATAGCTATTGATTTGCAATCCAGCCAAATACAAAATCATTGTTATTGTCCTATTTAATGTCTAAATAGTCTATATAGAGGTGATGGTTCGGCCACCATTGACTCCTTTGAGTCAGAGGATTGAGCCGGAGTATCGACTCGCTTGGATTGTTGAGGCTGCTCATTCCGCTTGACTTCTTCGCCATCTTTTTCATCGTGCTTCGGCGCAAGTTCGGCGGTAATCTTGCGGTCAAGGGCGGCAAGCTCTGATTTCAGGGCTTTCAATTCATCTTCTTTGCCCCATGTCTTTGACACGATGCTTTCGAGAACAGGAACATCAGCTTTAAGTTTGGAGGTGCGTTCCTCGTACTGGGCGATGATGCCGGGGATTTTCTCCAGAGCGTTGACGAAGTTCATACAGGCGGCGTGGGTGTCGCTCATTGCGATGAAGCCATTGTTGAATTTGTACTTGTAGTTGCCTTCTACCACAAAGCGATTCTGGATTCCTTCTCTGCCGTCAATGACGGTACGCTCCGAGATAATGCTTATCGGAAAGCCATAGACCTTGCCAATACACTGATACTGCCCGTGGGTGTCGGTACGCTGTGCCAGACTCTGAAGATGTATGCCCATGTTCTTCTCGTCGGAGAGATTGCAGGTGTCGATTGTGAGATTATTGACGGGATTGCCGTCCTTGTCTCGCTGAACAACCGCCTCATACCGTGCATGGTCTGCTTTCATCCTCTCAATCGCCGCCTCATTGTTGGCAATGTCGTGGCTGATGGTCTGGAGTCGGAAACGTGAATCGCCGATGCCCTTGTTAAAGGATTTACGCTCACTTTCCAATGCCGCAATGCGCTTTTCAAGTTTCGCCTTTTCGAGAAGGTCGGTGTTGCCGCTGAGGATAGCCATATACTCCGAGAAGTTCATGCCGTTCTGCTCGTCCATCGCGCCCTCGTCGATTGTCCTCGCTCCGAGCGCGCCACGCTTGAGCTGGCTGATGAATGTCGCCTTGCAGTGGAGAAGGTTGAACTTGTAGGAGTCCAGCGATTTCTCCACGGCATAGATGATGACATCCACCTTATTGTCGGCATAGAGTTTGGCAATCTCGTTGCCGGCGCGGATTGCACGTCCCTCGCGTTGTTCCAAGTCGCTGGGACGATCGGGTAGGTCAGGGACATTACTGCCCCTTTCCCCCCTCAGAACCGTACATGAGAGTTTCCCCTCATACGGCTCAAGCTTTTCTAAGCCTCTGTTCGTTTGCAGAGACCGGCTCAGATTACTCCTTGTTGACATTGGATTTACGGGATAATTTGAAACATTCATCGTGAACCAATATGTTGCATTTCCTACCGTTGTCAACGGATGTCATGACATTCCACGCTTTATGCGTGTCTATCGGCTCACCGCATATCGGACAGAGTCTGTTTTGCTTTTCCCATAGGTAAAGCAGTGACCTGCGTCCTTTAAGCGTAACAAGCATCTTGGCTTTCATTCTTTGATTGAAGTATAATCTGCAATCATTGTCAAACGGATTCATGTCTCCTTTGATTTGCGTATATGGCATAAAAGGGAATGTGGAAGAAAGCTTCAACAGAGTTAACTGGTCTTCCTTTCCGTTTGATTTCTTGAATTTTGCCGCAAACGTCCATTTGTTTCCTCGGATGTTGTGCCAATAGCGGTCGGCTATCCAGCGTTTTCCTTTCTTGGAATGACGCCTTTTTGCCCACTGCCAAAGGCTTAGGTATATCTGATTATCCATTCTTTGGAAAGAATCACGGGTTGCCCCATGCTGATAGTACGCTCCCCATCCTCGGATTTTGCGGTTCAACATTCTGATTAACGATTCCTGCTTACAGCCTTTATTACCTTTTACCGTCTTACGGATATTTTCCATAAAGCGTTTCTCGGCTTTCTTGGTCGGTTTTGTCAACAGTTCCCTGCCGTATTTGCGGATATTGAAACCAAGAAAATCGAAACCATCATTTATATTGGTGATTACGGTCTTTTCTTCCGAGAGGGTCAGCCCTCTCTCTGCCATAAATTCCGCTACCAAAGGCTTGATTTCTTTTTCAAGGGTCTCCCGATTTTCGCAAGTAATAATAAAGTCATCTGCGTAGCGAACAAGATTCACCATTGGAGAATAGTGTTTACCGCCACGATGGATTCGTTTGTATTTATCCGCGAGAATCTTCTGCAAACCGTCAAGAGTCATATTGGCAAGTGTCGGGGAGATTATGCCACCTTGTGGCGTTCCCTCCTCGGTCGGGAACATTTTCTTCTGAAAGATATAACCGCACTTCAGCCACTTGCGGAGCATAACCTTATCCATGGGGATATTGGCGAGCAGCCATTCGTGACTGATATGGTCGAAACATCCTTTGATGTCTCCTTCCAAAATCCATTTAGGTGAATAGCCTTTGGAGAGGATACAATGGCATTGTCTGACGGCATCCATGCATCGGCGTTCTTTACGGAATCCGTATGAATGGGTGTCAGCGGTCGTTTCAGCCACGGGTTGCAAGGCAAGCAGGTATAACGCCTGCATCGCTCTGTCTTTCAATGTCGGTATTCCCAACGGTCGCAGTTTACCGTTACTCTTTTTGATGTGAACCCTCCTCAGCGGTTTCGGCTGGTAGCCTCGCCGTCTGAGTGCGTTTATTGCTTGAAGTTTTGCTTCGGGTTTATCCCATGTTTCCATGTCAACCCCGGGGGTGTTGCCACCTCCATTAGAAGTAACCCTTTTTACGGCTAAGGCTTTTGCGTAAAAAGAGTGGGTCAGCGTCCACTGCAAGGCTTTCACCTTATTGTATCTGCCTTCCCTCTGAGCCTTTACAATTCGAGCTTGAAGCTTCTTGACAGAGACTTCCGCCTTGACCCAGTCTATGCTGTCCCACTGCGTTTTTCCCTTGTCAGCAGGCGCACACGATATTTTATTCTCGTTCATTTGCTTTCCTCCTTTCAGAAGTTCTTAAAGTTAATCGTAAAGAATCACCATTTGGCAATGTCTTGTTCTTTACGCCTACAAGACATTGTCACAGAAGTCTGCCCACTTTCGTGGTAGGTTGATGTCGTCACCGCCAGCACGTGGCAAGTGGCTCAAACCCTATCCGCTCCATTACAGAACGGCATTCGCTTTCTCTGTTATCTTATACCTGCACTCCGTTCGGCTTCCATTGCTGTCAGCTTACCTGCCACTTCGACATGACAGGAGAAATACAGGCTTACCGTGTTTCGTATAGATAACTAACGGATAGGTTAGGTTCTGTTTCATCCTCCGGCGGTGCTTGTGTCCGTGTAATCCTACCATGGAGAGGATTAACCGACCGCTTCCCGTTTTGGGTAGAGTGTATCAGCATCTTACACTCTTTCAGAATTTACGAAGTTTACTAACAGTTCGCTTACGCTAACCATACTATCCAGCCTCGCCACTCTGCGGTATGATACTAACCGCACTTGACTTCCCCTCACGGTTCTGTCTTGTCTTGCGAAAGTGTACTTTGTCCCGACCGCTTAATACAACTATTAAGGTGCATCGGTGGTAGGCTACCGCTGACGGAACAGCGGGTTAAAGCTGATTCCCAACTCTTTGGGTAATCATTTCAACAATTATCTATACGACTTCACGTCGCACCCACGGACATTCCAGTTCATGAACGGCGACAGCCCTGCGCTGGGCATTTACGCCTGTTCCGAGCATACTCGTTGAACCGAAAAGCACGCGCACGTCACCGCTGTTCATAGCCTCGATCACAGCCTTTCTCGACCTCTCTGTCTTGCATTCCTGAATGAAACGTATCTCATGCGCCGGAATACCGTAATCCTCAATCAGTTTGCGTTTGATTTCGGAATAGATGTTCCACTCGCCGGGCTTGTAGGTGCTGAGGTCGCTGAACACAAACTGAGTACCCCGCTGCTCATCGTATTTGCGGTAATATTCGGCAATCATCCGGGCGCAGTGCGAGGCTTTGTTGTCGGGATTGTCATCGTATGCCGCAGAAATAAGCCTCATGTCAAGAGCCATCTTTCGGGCATAGTCCGTGGCGATAAGCATCTTCGCCTTCTCCTCAGTTTCAGAAAGCGGAGCACGTCCCAGTATGGTGGCGTCACCGCTCTCGGCAAATTTCATCAGTTTCTCGATGAAGTCCTCCTGCTGCGGTGTGGGAGGAATGTTATGCAGTATCTCGTTCTTTGCAGGACGGTCAACGCCTACATCCTCCGCCGTGCGGTAATCCGTTATCTCGTTGTAGAATGCTGCAAGCTCCGGCACTTTTATAAAGTAACGGAAACGCTCTTTCTGCACAATTCTATTGGTGACATTAAACTCGAAGTCGGTTGTTTTCTTTGCGAAAATCGCCAGCCATGCGTCGATGCACCGTATATCCTGCCTTTCAAGCTCTTTCGGGCGTAGATACTTGAACAACAGATACAATTCAGTAAGCGAGTTACTGATTGTCGTACCGCTGAGAAAAGTAGCACCGAGGTCTTTGCCTGTCCGCTCCTGAATGGTGCGTATGGCGTAGAGAAGATTCAGCGCACGTTGTGAGCCTTCCGAGTTGCCTAATCCCGCCACACGGTCGTGCCGTGTATTGAACATCAGGTTCTTGAACTGATGCGACTCGTCCACAAAAATGTGGTCGATACCCATCTGCTTGAAGTCAACGACAGCATCCTTGTTCTGCTCCATCTGGTACTGAATGGTGGCAATCTTGGCGGTCAGGTTCTCCTTACGTTTGATTAAGCCTTTGAGCATACCACGACTAACATCGTGGCCCTGCTGTTTCAGCACTTCGAGGTTTTCTTCAACAGTGTCAAGTTCAGCCTGAAGGATTTGCTGCTGCATTTCCGGCGACTGTGGGATTTTGCCGAACTGGTCGTGCGACATTATCACACAATCATAGTCATTGTTCTTGATCTGGTTGAAGAAATTGACGCGGTTGTCAGCCTTGAAACTCTTTTCATCGGCAAATAAAATCCGGGCATTGGGATATGCCGTCTGATACGTCATGGCAATCTCGGCTACGTTGGCTTTCAGCCCGATAATCATAGGCTTGTGTGCCAGTCCGAGACGCTTCATTTCATGCGCTGCAATACACATTATCAGCGTTTTACCTGTACCACAGGCTAAGCATGTAGCGCCTTGCCGTCTTTTCAGACGGCAGGTTTCCACATACTCGCCACCGAACCGTACGTACACGTCTCCATGTATACGGCTCTCCATGTTCATTCTCAGTCTATTTGTGTGCATGAATTTTGCGATAACAACATTCACATACTGCCATTGTTTTCCTTTTTCGGGCAATCATGAGTTTTTCCCATGGTTGTTTGCCCTCCAAATCCTTGAGCTTACGGACATGTACCATTTTAAGGTTTTCTTCCGCTCCGCAGTATTCACACTTACCTGCCTTCAACCTTGCCATTAGGCTTGTAGGTTGCATGGCACGGTAGCTGGGCTCGATGTGCGCATCATCGATGCGTGCATCTTTCTTTCGCTTAAACCCGTCATGATAGAATTCGCGTGTATGCACTTTGCCCTTGCTGTCCTCGTACTCCACTCTGAAGATTTTATCCCTCGTATATTTGCGGATAATCTTTCTTAGGGTGGAATTGTACTTGGACGACAGAGTCTTACACATGCTTTCTTTCATGATTCCATGAAACTTGCCGAGGATATTGACATTATTGGCAATACAGTAATAATTGTAAAGTCCTCTGATTTCAGAATTGTATCTGTTCAGAATTTCCAAATCATCATTACTGCGTAGATAGGGGCGTGAGGTGGATTCCCATACTTCCTTGCCGTTTTTGACTGTTATCTGCATTGCCCCGTATTCAAGAAGTTTCTTTCTCATAACTTCCATAGGCATTCTGACAACTGTCTTATGGTCAAGTGAGCGTTTGGGAAGACCCTTTGCACCTTTAGCCGTGCTTGTCTTCTCCGTGTTACGGATAGTGACCTCATAGCCAAGGAACTTTGCTACGTCATGCCCGTTAGTTATCAGTGTCTTCTCATCCGAGAGTTGCAGTTTCAACTGTTCAAGCAGGAAGATTTTTATATCCTCCTTAATCCTTACGCAGTCTTCCTTGCTTCCAATGACACTGATAAGAAAGTCATCGGCATAGCGTACATACCTCATGCGTCTGAAATCCTCATCCATATCAAGGGTGGCAGGCAGTTTTTGCATTTCCCTATGGTGGAATTTTATTTCCTCCATGAGCGCACGCCTTTTCTGCTCATCCTTTTCGGCTTTAAGTTTCCTTACTCGTTTGTCCTTGCGGCTCGCTATCCTTTTGTATTCGGGATTGCGTTTCCGTGCCTTGCCCTTGTTGAACTTCGAGATATATTCCACCATATACTTATCCAGCTTATCAAGGTAGATATTCGCCAGTATAGGACTGATGATACCTCCTTGGGGAGTACCATTGTAAGTATGGTGAAATGTCCATTGTTCCAAATATCCTGCTTTCAAGAACTTACGGATAAGACGGAGGAAACGCTCGTCCGAGATGCGCTCCGAAAGAATCCCTATCATAATATCATGGTCGATATTGTCAAAGAATCCTTTGATGTCGCCCTCAATGAACCATCTCGTACCGTCAAATCCCCCCATGATTGAAGCCATTGCCGTATGGCAACTGCGATGCGGTCTGAACCCGTGGGAGCATTTTTCAAAACTGCCCTCGTAGATGGATTCAAGAATCATCTGCACGACTTTCTGAACGAGCTTGTCCTCAAAAGCAGGAATACCGAGAGGGCGTTGCTTGCCGTTCTTCTTGGGTATGTAAATTCTCTTGGCAGGATGCGGTTGATAACTTTCATCCCGCAACTTGGCAATGATGGACTGTATACGTTTGACACTCATGCCACTGATGGTCTGACCGTCTGTGCCTTTCGTCATGTTGCCCGTTTTATGGGACATCATCTGATAGGCATCCGCATACAGATTCTCGTTGAACAGCAATCGGTAAAGCCGTTCAAACTTGTAGTTTGGGTTTTGGCTGTGTCCAGCCAGACTGTTTAATACATTCTCAGAATTTCTCATAATGTCTCACACATCATTCGTTAAACATATTAAAATAATAAACACTGTCTTCCTTCGCCATGTACGAGGCTTTCCCTCGCTCGGACTACTACGAAGACTCTGTTACCTTGCCGAATATTCAGGAACTATATTCCCATAGCCCACCTCTGTAGGCGTTTCGGTTTAGGTAATCCCCATTTAGACATATAGCAACATAGCATGATAGATTGTCGGATGCGACGTTCGCCCTTTTCCGCTTATCGCGGCTGACCTGCAATCGGTTTTCGGCTCTCATGCCCGAAGTAGGTAGGCAGAAGTATTGCAGAACGACCGTATTAACTATCTTCGGTCGATGCTTACCATTTAGCGTCTCGGACTGTCGTTCAAACAGTGTAGTCTTCATCCTCATATCTATCGTTTCATTTAGACATTCAGTAGCAGCACGATAGTTAGCTGACTTATGCCGTTTCCAACATGCGACACTCCCCACCGCCTTTCGGCTGAGTGGATAAGTTGGCTAATGACCGGCGTTGAAAACCCTTGCCGGGTAGGTTGCTAATCCTACATTTACTATATGCCCTTATGGGCGCAGCACCTCATGATCACAAATTCCGCCGCCGTTCTGTTTCAGCATCCATATACAGTCCTTCTGGCTTTGATAAATGGAGCTGATTCCGTAGCGGTCTCCGAGCATTTTCATGTTCAGATCGGGGAATGTCTGATGGCTGCCGTCATATTGCGGACGCACGAAACAGTTGAACTTGTCGTTATACAGGTCAACGAGTTTTTCCTTGAACTCCGGCGACTGGGCTTCGAGCCATTCGCTGAATCCGTTGCGTATCTCTTCAATCTTGGTGTTGGCAAGCTGTATCGCCTCGTTGTCCGGCACCTTTATGTCATGGGCATCATCGTCCTTGCCGATTGATTTCTTAATATCAGGCACAGTATTGTGGAGCGCGTGTTTCAACAGGCTGATACCGTCATAGGTACGGTAATAGCCTCTGACACAAAATTCCTCCCAGATTTTCATGTTCTTCCGGGGAGCGTCTGCCGAATACTCATCCAATGAAGAAGAATAGGCAATCTTTATCTCGGTATCATAGAGGTGGGTCATATATGCCGAGTATATGCCGGTGGGAATCCACCTCTCGCCGAAATTAAAATCCAGCTCATCGAACTCGATGCGGCGGGGCCGGGCTTCTTCCAATGCTTTGAGAGAATCCCGCGATAAGGTAATGAAAGGCTCTACGCCGTCATAACCGGGAAAGTCCTTTATCCGTTCTTCCTCACGGTCAATCCATGCCCTGACAGCCTCGGCTTTGGCAACTACATTACCGGCGATGAACCTGTCCCTGATTTCAAAATTTTTGACCAGCGGGTTATAAAAGATATGTCCCTCCAAGCTGTCAATCAGATTTTCTTCGGGCATATCCACCAGACCTGACATATAATCGAGATTGACCTCGCCGAATTTGTTGAGCGATGCGGTCAATGCCTCCATTGATGTATCAACACTTGTTACCTCGTCAATGGCGAATGAAACGGGATGGTCGAAAATGTCGGCCTTTACAAAGCGTCCATTCTCGCCACGTTCCAGCGCAAGAGCGTCACGCCCGTTGGCGTCCATCAAAATGAACTTGGCGTTCTGCTTCTCGTTGAGGTTGCCATAACGCTCCACAAACTCGTCGTAATACTGATTGAGGTGTTCGCGCAGATGTTCAGAGGGTTCATGCGTTTCGGCCTCGTAGTTGTAGAGCTTCTGATATGTTTCCGAGAGGGTTACATACAGCATGGCTCGTTTCTCCTGCTCCGGCTTGACCGCCAAAGGCGTGAAGGTTGCGCCTTTCTTGCGAACATCAGAAAGGAAACCGAGCTGACCGCCGTCCACGACCATAGAGCCATTATGGTGGAAGAACTGAATGTCCTCCGAGAAAGGACGTGGCGACATATCGCGCTCCGGGGCTTTAGGCTCGATATGTATTGCCGTGACTTTCGGCTGACGGGCCCGGCCACCGGGGATGAAATCACCTTCGGCCTTTTCGATGTATGTTTCTCCGGGAGCGATACCCGCTGCCTCTGCCGCTTTCTGCGATTCCTGCTCCAGACGCATTTCCTCCATCTGACGGTGGGCAATCGACATCATTGTTTCATAGAAACCGTTGATGGGAGGATTGTCATCCCAATTAAGCGAGCCGTAAAATTTCAGTTCCTTTTCAGTCAGCGGTCGGAATTTTTTAACGGGAATGTCTTTGACCCCGGCACTTGGCTTCGGTTTGGGAGCATCTTCAGCCGGTTTGGGCTGACGGCGGGGTTTGCCTATCGGCTCCAGTTCCCCGAACAGATTGTAGGCGAAAAGACGAGGATCGGGATTGTCGGAATAATCAGGACTGCCGTCAGTTTCAATCTCTTTTACCGACTCAGACTTTGGCGTTTCTACTGGAGCGTGGGCAGGTTTTGACTCCGGCTTTGGTTCCGTCTTAGGCTCTGCCTTTGGCGGCTGGTTGGGTGTAACCGTCTCGACCACCTTTTGCTTGGGAGTCTTTGTCAGTTTCGGGTCTTCCAACTGCTCACAGATTGCCACACGTTTACCGGCCCGCACGAGTTTGGGCAGATAGGTGTCGAGAGCATGGTGAGGAAAGCCAGCCAATTCTATGCGGCTGTCAATACCAGTCTGGCGGCGAGTCAGGGTAATACCCAAAATCTCGGACGCAGTAACGGCATCCTTGCCAAAAATTTCATAGAAATCACCTACACGGAAAAGAAGCACAGCATCGGGATGTTTCTTTTTCATATCCTGATACTGCTGCATCAGCGGCGTATTGGTGAGGTTCGACTTCTTTTCAACCTTCTGAGATTCCTTTGGCTTAGGGATGATAGGGTCAGGCGTTGGCGGTTTGATACCGTTGGAATTATACAATTCCAGATTAAGGCGCAGGCGCAACGAATCATCGAGCGCAGTCCGCAGGTCGCGGGCTATGCCGACAACACCCCCTTCGTGCTTGTAGATGATAGCAGGTTTGCCGTAAGGGTCGGTTCCAACTTTTGCATCGGTGCATATCACATTCTGCGGGAACGCCATCAGGTACTTGTTACCGGGAACTTTCGTACCTCGGTCAACAATCGACTGGATAAAAAATTCTTCGTCAGCCGACAGCGTTTTCTTCCCGGTGTGTTTTTGGAGAATAATCAGGTCTGAACCCGCATCAGTTCCGGCATTGTCGGAAAAAGTATTGTTTGGCAGACGCAATGCCGCCACAAGGTCGGCACGCTTAACCATCTCCATTCTGATGAAAGGAGAGGCACCGTTCATCACACCCTGAGAGGCGATGAAGGCAACCAGTCCTCCCTCACGCACTTGGTCGAGTGCTTTGAGAAAGAAATAATTGTGTATAGCCTTTGTCGCCTGACGATAGGCAATCTCCTTGCTCACGGCATACGCAGAGTCTGCAACCGCAAAATCCCCGAAAGGAATATTTGACGCAGCCACATCGAAATAACCGTCAAAATCGCGCTCTATCTTCTCGAAGCCCTCTATTCGGGTCAGAATCGACGGATGCAGGGCTGAAAGGATTTTGCCCGTGAGCAAATCTTTTTCATACGCCAGCACCTCAGCACCGGGGTATTTGTCATTCCTTAGGAATGAGTCGATGAAGGCTCCTTGACCGGCAGATGGTTCAAGAAAACTCCTAACTTCGACGCCGGAATTTTTCAGAGCATCCGAAATGGCGTCAATGATGGAAACCGGAGTATAAAACGCCGTCAGCACCGACGCTTTTAGTGAATCCATGTACCCGGCAAACTCCTTATCGTTGTGGCTGTAATCATGGATAAGCCGACGCAATTCCACCGTAGGCGCAAACAGTTCAATGTCCGATTTGCTCCATTTGGCGGCATCCGCCAACTCGTTGGCATCATTGAGGATACATTTCAGCCCACCGAATCCAGCATACTTGCGCAGCACCTCCCGTTCCTCGGCGGTCTGCGCCACGCGTCCCTTGACACCGAGGCTAAACGCCATGCGTATAGCCTCGATGTTATCGCGCATCGTCTGTAACTTATTGTAGGCCATTGTCGGAAAGATAAATAACGATTCTGCCTACAATCTCGGTTTCCATCAGTTCAAGGTCAAGAGCATCGACACCTATTGCCATGCGGTCAACGCCGTCGAACAAGTCTGGAATATCGGTCATAACCTGATTTGTCCAGTATTCTACGGCAACCTCGCTGTCAAGGTCTATGGTGTCGCCGAAGTTCTCAAGGATAAGTTCCGACACCGTGTTATACTCCGATGATCCGATATTGGAGAAAAGCACGGAGATAGCCTCGGCCTCGGCCATAGGCACATTGGCGCCGTTGCGCCGCGCATTTTCAAAAGCATCAAGTGCGGCAATAGAGTTGGATATAATCTGGGGATGGTCAGGGTCAACCTGATATTTGTTGAGCTGGAGATACTGCAACAAATAGAAATAATAGTAGTTGAAGTCGGTAAGACTTCGGTCAAGTTCTAACATGATTGTGGATATTTAGTGGTTTGTGATTACTTCGGAGCGAACAGGTGTTGCAGTGCCGGGTCTGACATTATGCGTTCTTTCTCGTCGGCGATGATTTGTATCACATCGGCTTTAACCTGCTCGTAGTTGCGCTGTATTACAGCCTTCATGCGGGATTTGTCGGGCGTGTCGTCCTTGAAGTCAGTCAGCACGGGGATAGGCTTGTATCCCGATGTCTCTGCCTTGACCTTGTCGCTGTCGATTACTATCTCGGCATGAAATATCTTCTGGTCTATGCGCTCGTTGATGTTGTCGCAGACCGCGCCGACAAACATTCCCTGTGTCAGAGTGGAAATCTTGCTTGGCGGGATAAGGCTGTCCATCTGCGTGTTGATGGAGTGGCTCACATCCTGACGGTTGATTGAGATTGACTGCCGTTTCTGGAGAACCTTGCCGAACCGCTCGGAGAGTGTCTTGGCGGTTTCTCCCACGACCTGCCCGGAGAAGATGTTGCCGACGGTGTTCATCACCACTGCCGCCTCCTTGTCGCCGTAGTCACGTTTGAGCTGGGAGAAGTCCTGAAAGCCGAGGCACACGGCGACACGGTTGCTTCGGGCGGTGGCAATCAGTTGGTCGAGACCCTTGAAATATATAGTGGGCAATTCATCTATGATAACCCCGCTTTTGAGCATCCCTTTCTTGTTTATGATTTTGACGATACGGGAGTTATATAGTCCGAGTGCCGCGCTGTAGATGTTCTGACGGTCTGGGTTGTTGCCGACGCATAGGATTTTCGGCTCTTTCGGGTTGTTGATGTCGAGCGTGAAATCGTCACCGGTCATTACCCAATAGAGTTGCGGGGAAATCATGCGCGACAGCGGGATTTTCGCCGATGCTATCTGCCCCATGAGCTGCTCCGCAGCGCCTCCCTGCCAAGCGTCCATGAATGGCGACAGGTAATTTTCCAGCTCCGGGTAGCTCGTGAGTATGGGGAACAAATCTTCATAACGGCGGTTGAGCAACTCGATGGCATGGGGAAAGGTGCAGTAGATGCCGTTCTTATACAATTTGAGAAAATAGATAATCGCCGCGAACAGTACAATCGGTGACTCTACAAAGAAGTCACCCTGCTTTTGCACCCAATTTCGGTTCAAATTCATCATTATGGTATAGCTGCTCTCGTATGCGTCGGCAATATCTGTCATGAAGTCCGGGTGTATTGGGTTGCACCTGTGGCTACGCTCCGGGTCGTCGAAATTTATCATGTAGAATTTCGGCTTGACCTTGCCGTAGCCGTCCTTGTGTGTCAGCAGATGGTTGTAGGCTATCTCGCTCAGATCCGGGCTTTTGAAGTCATAGATATAGCCGCTGTAACCCTTCTCTATCATCTGTTTGATGAAGGAGTTGATGACGGCGTAGGACTTGCCGGAACCGGGTGTGCCAAGCACTATTGTGGCGCGGAACGGGTTGACGACATTTATCCAGCCCTTGTGCCATTTCTTCTCGAAGTAGAATCTGGTCGGCAGGTTTATGGAATATTCGTTGTCCATCAGCTCCGTTTCCTGCATGAAGCTCTCGTTCTCGTCGTTGAAACGGTCGTCCATCATGTTGTTCTTCAGCATACGCCCGGCCCATATACCGCCCATCATCAGGCAGATGTAGCCCGTAACGGTGGTGATTATATATGCGTGGCGCATACCCATGTCGAGTGTCCACCAGTTCAGCATGAACAGCACGGAACCGACGGCGATTGCCGCCCATATATGCCGCCATGTGATGTTCTCGCTCCTTACGCCTCTTGTGCCGAAGCATGACAGTCCGAGCAGCAGCAGCGCGAAAAGTTTGGCGTTGAAGGTGGTGTTGAAAAGACCGCAGGTGCGGTTGAAGTTGGCGCAGATCTTGTGGACGGTCGAATAGAACCAGCCGCTGTCCACGGTTTCCACGCGGGTGAACCAGTAAAGGTTGGCTACCACCAGCACGATACTGACTGCCCGCAGGAAGTCCATGATCTTCGCCAACGCTCTGAGGTCGTCCTCTTGTTGGCTCATAATAGAATGTGGAATTAAGGATTAAAATTTCGGGCGATGCCCTTTCTTCTTTCGCTGCATACGGCGGCGGAATTCTTCCTCGTCGGGATTGAACGACTGCCCCGGCTGGAACAGGTCAAGACCCGGAAGGGTGAAATCGCTGTCGCCGTAATCCGTGGCGGAGTGGGAAGTCGCGGATTGATGTTGGCTGCCTGTGGAGTGCTGCTGCCCATCCGACGGTGTCTGAGTGTCTGCGGTTTGGGATTGAGTATCCGAATGAGTGTTGGCGTTCTGCTCCGGCACAATAACGGGGACGTCGGGAACCGGCACATCGTTTGTCTGCTGCGCCTGTGGATTGTTGAAACGCTCGTTGAGTGCGTTTGCCGAGAACTGCTTGCCGAGTCGGGAACCGTTCAGTACCGTCATGGTGTTGTGGTCGATGAACGTAACGCCGTATATGCGCCCCTCGTCGGTATAACGGAACACAACATCTATACCGCAGTCTTTCAGTTTGGATGTGAAATCCTCCTTATCGGTGGCGCGGGCAAGCACATCTGTAACCCTGTTCCTTGTCGGTGCGACATCAATCTTGTCTTTCGCTTTCTCAAAGCGGCTGTCAATCGCTGTGCGGCTTGCGAATTTACCGAGGCGCGAAGCCTTGAACGGATTGGCGATTGTCTTGCCTTCATCGTCTGTGGCGAAATACACCAGACCGTGATACTCGCGCCCGGTCACTCTGCCGTCGGTCTGCTCACACCTTATATTATATAAGGAGAGGACGGCGTTATACTCGCCGAGAGTCTGGAACTTGTATCGCATACCGACCATTTTGACGGTGTTGGCAACCTGACGCTTGATGTCGCCCGAAGGATCAACCTTTTTAATCGGCATATCGGGAGTAATCTTCTCGCGTTCTGCAACTTTAAGCCCATACCTCTGTTCCAGCTCCCTGCATACCTTCCTGTTCTTGTAGAAATTGTTGCGGTCTGAAATACAGCGTCCATCAGTACCGACACGAAGCGCGACTATGTGAACATGGTGCCGGTCAATGTCGGCATGCTTGTAAATCATGTATGGCATATCGGCAAATCCCATCATTTGCATATAGTCATGTGCCAGACGGGTGAAATCGGTGTCGCTGAGTACATCGTCGGGATGTGGATTCAGAGAAATGTGCATCATCGGTCGCTCGGTGCGAGAAGAAGTCGGAATCCAGCGCAAAAAATCCTCATACGCACGGTGTATGTCAATCGTGCCGCTGCCGTCATTGTAGATTTTGTTGGTGTCGAGCAGCCGGCCCTTCTCCTTGTTGATTTTCTCTCCATTATAGGTCAAGGCTCCGTAGAGCGAGTTGCCTATCGAGATTTTAGCGACCATTCATCATCGAATTTCTTAGCGAGAGCGACAATCTCGCTGTTTACCTTTACCAGCTCTATGGTCAGTTTCTCCAGCTTATAGAGAGCCGACATCGCTTTTTTCTCGGTGAAGTTTTCGCGCAGTGTCTTTACCACGTTGTCGTATGAAACGCCGAGTGTACGGAAAAGCGAGTTGAACGATGACAGTTTGTCGATGAACACACGGGTGTTTTCGTCGATGGTATAGACCTTAAAAGGCTTCTGGAATATGAAATTCTTGATGAACGCGCCCTTGCTTTCCAGACCGGAACGGTCGAACATGGCGAGGAAGCGGGCGTTTTCCTCCGCATTGAACCGCACTACATAGCGGTTTACAGACGGGTCTGTCTTGGGGCGACGGCCCCCTTTGCCTGAAATCTGTGTCATAATTATGTGGATTAAGTGGTGGTTTCGCATAGTGGTATGACAGGCCAACGCAGTTTCATCGCATGGATTTACGACTTCGGAGTAAATCTTCCCCATGTTTACATGGCAAGTGTATCGTGGCACAATCTTTGATTCGTGTGCCGGGATACATAACTTGCAATGTTCATGTGGACATCTCTCCTAATATGAAATAAGGAAAAGACCGTATCGGATATGCCCGGTTATATTCCGACTGGCATGTTTCCTTGATTCCAATGCGCCGAATGGTGCCTGTTATCGTTATGCTTCCATAAATTTACAAAAAATCGGGCGTAATTCCTAACATCGAGAGAAAAAATTATGCACTTTATCCGCGATTGATGAAGTAGCCGGCAACGCGCCAAAAAAATCTTCAATTTCAAATGTTAAAAATTCAGCCGTGTTTTTCGGACATAGCCGGACATACTTGGACATAGCCGGACAATCCGCTAAATCATAGGATTTTGGCTTGTTTTCAGATTTGCCATTTTGAAGAATTATTTGTTTCTTTGTGTAGAGATTGGTTCTCAGGCTTGCCTTCAAGGAAGTCAAACTACTTATTATATTACGCACTATCCATGTGAACTGTAAGCCGAGCAACCAATCTGACAGGTATGATACCAACTATTTGGCAATAAAGCTGAATCGCAGTCTTGGGAATGTCCTTCCGAACAATCTAAAGAGTAGATTAAGTAGAGAGATTGGTTTCTGAATGACATGATAAAGACTGACTTACGAAGTCTGTAAGCCATATAGAAAGGATTATTACCTGCAAACTACCTACCTATCGCCCTATGGCCCTATGGCTATGGCGGACACCACTAAACTCCACATCCAAACAGTAATCAGACATGACTGACGAATCCAACCATTTCCGGCTTACTTAGCCGATGCCCTCCCGACAGCAGAGGAATGTCGCAACGCGCGGCATGGAAAGCTGTCAATCCATCCCGCATAGTGTATGCCGGCACTGCTTCCGCCGATAGAAGCCCGGTCTATCGTGTCAGAAAAATACGCTGACGGCAACCGCTGTGCAACCACCACTACATCCAAATCCAAATTTAATTTTATGACAGACCCCAAATTTGTCGCTTTCTCCACCCAGAAAGGCGGAGCAGGCAAGACTGAACTGAACCCAAAAAGTTGGACAAAACAGATTCTGAAAATGTCCGACAAAGTAAAAAGAAAGTATGTCAAGCATGACCGTGAAGAACGAGTCATGGCAATAAAGAAGGTGCTTGAAGATGGATGGTCAATCCGGGCAGCCGCCAGATTGATTAATGCCAATCACAGGCAGGTGAGTTTCTGGCTTTCCACATATGAGAAGCACGGGAATCTGCGTCCGGTGCGAAAACATGGTTCCTACTCGGCTGATTTTAAGCGAAAGGTTGTTTCGGATATCATCCGAAATTCATTAACTTTGCAGCAGGCAGCTCTGAAGTATGGACTTCCATGCGCTTCAGCCGTTCGCACATGGAGGGAACGATATCATAAGTATGGAGATGCCGCTTATATCGTGAAGACGTCATCTGTACGTAAACCAGACATGTCCGAAAAGAAAAAAGACAGGAAGAATATTGGCAATGTCGCGGAACTTGCTTCCTTAAGAAAAGAGGTAGAGTATCTGCGGACTGAGAATGCATACCTAAAAAAATTGCAGGCCTTAGTAAGGGAAAGGAATGCCCGACCAACCGGGAAAGGATAACCGCCATCCAACTACTAAGGCCAAAGTTCCGGCTTTCGTTTTTATTGAAGGCCGCAGGGATGGCCCGCAGCACGTTCTATTATGGTACTACCGCATATGGTAAAGATGATAAATATGCGGCTGTGATAAAGCTCATATCGGATATATACCATCTACACAAGGGACGGTATGGATACCGGCGTATCAGTCTTGAACTCAAGCGAAAAGGATACAAATTGAACGGTAAGACGGTTCTCCGTCTCATGGGGATATGCGGACTAAAGTCAAAGGTCAGACCCAAAAAGTTCCGTTCATACAAAGGTGATGTCGGGCGTATCGCGCCAAATATCATGCGAAGAGACTTCAGTGCAGAGGCTCCTAACCGTAAATGGGTGACAGATATTACCCAGTTCACGTTGTTGGGGCAAAGATGCTATCTTTCGACAGTGATGGATCTTTTCAATCAGGAGATAGTCGCATATACAATATCATCATCATGCTCGCTTAAACTTGTCACAACCATGCTGAAGAAAGCTTTTTCCACAGTGAAAGACCTGAAGGGACTGATGTTGCATTCGGACCAGGGATGGCATTATCAGCACGCCAATTATCGCAGGATGTTATCCGCAAGGGGGATTGTGCAGAGTATGTCGCGAAAGGGAAATTGCCTTGATAACGCAGTTATGGAGAATTTCTTCGGACATCTTAAGTCAGAATTGCTATATTTGCATGAATTTTGTTCTTGGGATGACTTCATTCGAGAGTTGAAGAGGTATATCGTGTATTATAACAATGATCGGATTAAAGTGAGATTCAACGGCTTGTCTCCCATTGAGTATAAAAATAAATACTATAATGAACTGATATAAACCATGTCCAACTTTTTGGGTTCAGTTCACCAACGGGAGCTGTGGAGATTTTTTCAGACAAATGCAAAAGAATACCCCGTCCCGGCGTGTTCATCAACTCCGAGCGTACAGACTTTGAACCCCGATTATTATCCGCGATAAACATAGAGCTGGCAACGCCCCGGTGGGTGACACTGAACGGCAGACATACAAGAAATGCTATCCGTAAGATAATAGCAATGTCCATAAATATGCCCGAAGCCAATGTATGTCATACTCTCTCACCGATGATAATGTCTATACTTTCATTAGAAACCGCTATGACAGCCCCGGTATAAGGCAATGTATGTGTCGGGGACGACCCCGGAATTTAT
>ENA-OPCY01000622-OPCY01000622.1-human-gut-metagenome-genome-assembly--contig:-NODE-622-length-25471-cov-2.738314_pt1 | contig 25471 bp, 23 predicted proteins | sample MGYA00241568_ERZ501487 | MGnify/ENA primary metagenome ERZ501487 (study PRJEB25962, sample SAMEA2042574) | human gut metagenome | biome: human gut; feature: human-associated habitat; material: faeces... | reverse complement strand
ATAACAATGCCTAAAATGGTTAGAATTAATCTTTCAGGCAAGCTGCAGCCTTGGGTATCTGCAAAGGATGTTATTCTTGAGGTACTAAAGATTATGTCTGTTAAGGGCGGCGTAGGAAAAATAGTAGAGTACGGCGGTGAGGGTGTAAAAACTCTTACTGTGCCTGAGCGTGCTACAATTACAAATATGGGTGCAGAGCTGGGTGCCACTACATCAATATTCCCGTCAGACGAGGTTACAAGAGAGTTCCTAAAGGCACAGGGCAGAGAGAAAGACTGGAGCGAGCTTTCGGCAGATGCTGACGCTGTATACGACGAGGTTATAGACATTAATCTTTCAGCACTTGTTCCTATGGCAGCATGTCCGCACAGCCCTGATAATATCAAAACTATCGAGGAGATTGGTCCACAGGTTGTTGACCAGGTATGTATAGGCTCATGTACAAACTCATCATATCTTGACCTTATGAGAGTTGCGGCTATACTAAAGGGCAAAACCGTTGCAGAGAATGTTTCTCTTGCTATAGCACCGGGCTCAAAGCAGGTTTATAATATGCTTGCTCTTAACGGTGCACTTGGCGACCTGATTGCGGCCGGCGCAAGAATTCTTGAGTGTGCCTGCGGCCCTTGTATTGGTATGGGACAGTCACCTAACTCTAAGGGTATTTCTCTAAGAACCTTTAACAGAAACTTTAAGGGCCGTTCCGGTACAGCTGACGGTCAGATATACCTTGTATCACCGGAAACCGCAGCAGCTTCTGCTTTGGCAGGTGTATTCTGCGACCCTAGAACACTGGGTGACGAGGTAAAGATTGAGCTGCCTGAGAAATTCTTGGTAAATGACAATATGGTTGCAGCACCTGTTCCTGAGGCTGAAATGGACAGCGTAGAGGTGCTTAGAGGACCAAACATTAAACCATATCCGGCTACATATCCTTTGGAGGACACTATCGAGGCACAGTGCTCGCTGAAGGTTGAAGATAATATTACTACCGACCACATTATGCCTGCCGGTGCAAAGATTTTGCCGCTGCGTTCAAATATTCCGGCTATTTCCGAGCATTGCTTTACAGTATGTGACAAGGAATTCCCTGCAAGAGCTAAGCAGATGGGCAAGAGCATTATTGTTGGCGGCGAAAACTACGGTCAGGGCTCTTCAAGAGAGCATGCCGCACTTGCACCTTTGTATTTGGGTGTAAAGGCAGTGCTTGTTAAGAGCTTTGCAAGAATTCACCGTGCAAACCTGATTAACGCAGGTATTATTCCTCTTACCTTTGTAAACGAGGCAGATTATGACAGCATCAGCCTGAATGATCAGCTTGTACTTCCTGATGTAAAGAAGTGCATTGTTGAGGGCAAGGATGTAGTTATTGAAAATAAAACAAACGGCAAAACCATCGTGGCAAAGTGCGAGCTTTCACAGCGCACAAAGGATATTATTCTTGCAGGTGGTTTGCTGAACTACACAAGAGAACACTCTTGATAAAATGCAATTACCCGTTTATTTATTTAAACGGGTAATATTATGTAATAAAAAATATACTTGAGCAAAGGGGCAATTAAAATGGCTAAAATTGAAATGACCACTCCGCTTGTTGAGATGGACGGCGACGAGATGACAAGAATTATATGGAAGATGATTAAGGATATTCTTATCTATCCATATGTAAATCTAAAGGCTGACTACTATGACCTAGGTCTTGAGCACAGAAACGAAACTAACGACCAGGTAACCATTGACAGTGCTATAGCTACAAAGAAATACGGTGTTGCTGTAAAGTGCGCAACTATTACACCTAACGCTGCCCGTATGACAGAGTACAACCTAAAAGAAATGTGGAAGTCACCAAACGGTACTATCAGAGCTATGCTGGACGGTACAGTATTCAGAAGCCCTATTATTGTAAAGGGTATTACACCGTTTATTCCTACATGGAAAAAGCCAATTTGCATTGCCCGTCACGCTTACGGCGATGTATACAAGAACACAGAAATGTCTGTTAGTGCCGGCTCAAAGGCAGAGCTTTGTGTAACAAAGCCTGACGGCACAGAGGAAAGATCACTGATTCATAATTTTGATACAGACGGCGTTATTCAGGGTATGCACAACCTAGACAAGAGCATTGGCAGCTTTGCCCGCTCCTGCTTTAACTACGCACTTGACCTAAAGCAGGATATTTGGTTTGCTACAAAGGATACTATCAGCAAAACCTATGACCACCGCTTTAAGGATATTTTCAATGAGATTTTTGAAAACGAGTACAAGCAAAAGTTTGCTGACGCAGGTATAGAGTATTTCTATACACTAATTGACGATGCAGTAGCAAGAGTTATCCGCAGTGAGGGTGGCTACATTTGGGCTTGCAAGAACTATGACGGCGATGTTATGTCAGATATGATTGCAACTGCATTTGGCAGCTTGGCAATGATGACATCTGTTCTTGTATCTCCGGACGGTGTATATGAGTACGAGGCTGCACACGGTACAGTACAGCGTCACTACTACAAGCACCTAAAGGGCGAAAAGACCTCTACCAACAGTGTTGCTACATTGTTTGCTTGGAGCGGTGCTTTAAGGAAAAGAGGAGAGCTTGACAATAACCCTGAGCTTTGCAGGTTTGCCGATAACCTTGAAAAGGCTACTATTTCAACTATTGAAGACGGCGTTATGACAGGCGACCTTGAGCTGCTTTCTACACTGCCAAACAAGCAGAAGGTAGACACAGAAACCTTCCTTGTTGAAATTAATAAAAGACTGGAAAAGCTAATGGCTTAAAAGCTATTGCGATTTTCAGACTGTTGAAGTATAATAGGGTTGCTGTTTACGGTAGTAGACCGGCAGCCCTTTTATAGAATAATGTTTGTTAAAAAATTCACATACCAATACAAGCTACGGGATAATATGCAGCTTGTATGCATTGTTATAATATGTATTTTCGGAAATGGTGATTTATAGATGGCAAGGAAAGAAAATATATCCTCCTCGGTAATAAAGCGACTGCCTCGTTATTATCGATTTTTAGGAGAGCTTAAGGCTCAGGGGATAGACAGAATATCCTCTAAGGAGCTGGCACAAAAAATGCGTACCACAGCTTCACAGGTAAGGCAGGACTTTAACTGCTTTGGCGGCTTTGGTCAGCAGGGCTTTGGCTACAATGTTGAGCAGCTTTACAACGAAATAAAGCAGATTCTTGGCTTAAACAACAAATACAAGGCTGTGCTGGTGGGCGTAGGCAACTTAGGCAGAGCTGTTGCCGCACATATGTCTTTTGAAGAGCGTGGCTTTGACTTAATAGGAATATTCGACAAGAACCCATCTATAATCGGTGAGGAAATTCGTGGAATAAAGGTGCAAAGCACTGACGATATTGAGGAATTCTGCGGCGAGCATTCCCCAAAGGTTGCTATACTGTGCATACCAAAGGCGGCGGTAGGAGAGGTGTCAAAGCGGCTGTACAGCTGTGGTATAAAATGCTACTGGAACTTTTCTCACTATGATTTGTCTGTTGCATATGACGATGTTGTTGTGCAGAATGTGCATATGAGTGACAGCCTTATGATTTTGTGCTACAAAATATCCGACAACGACCTTTCAAACCATTCTACCGAAACACAGTGAAAATTAGTTTAGTATAATTAGGCTCTGTATCAAGAGCTTGGGGTAAAACCGTAAAAAGAAAATTGATTAAAACAAGTGGCGATAATCAAGTTGCCGCTTGTTTTTTTATTCGCCTGTGTGATGTTGTGCAAACAAATAGCACAATACAAATAATCCGCTGGATACTTTGTGTTAATAACAGCAGAAAAACATAAGAAAAGGGCAAGCTACAGATTAAACTCTGTGCTTGCCCTTTTGGTGCTGTTAAAATTATTTTTATTATTAAATATTTACCCAATATTACTCAACGCCGTAGTAAACGCCTGTGTTGTCATCGTAGCCGTCGTGGTCCTCATCAACAAAACCGGTATTGTCCGAGCCATCGTCTACTATTACTACATCTGTGCTTTCTTCGGTAGGTGCCTCTGTAGGTGCCTCTGTAGGTGCTTCTGTAGGAGCTTCTGTAGGTGCTTCTGTTGGAGCCTCTGTAGGTGCCTCGGTTGGAACTTCTGTTGGAGTCTCTGTTTGCGGCTGTGTAGATGAAGGGGCTTGTGCTGCTGTGCTGTCGGTTGCATTTACTGCCATAGCATCAGTTGCCTGTGTGGCAGGTTCAGTAGCGTTTGTTTTCATAAACGGATTAGCACCGTATGCAGCAGTAATAAACCACGCAATAGCACCGATAATCAAAATAAGTATAATAACAAGGGTAATAACTAAAGGCTTTTTGGATTTTGAATGAATTTCCTCGTTGTCATCTTCCTTATCCTCGCCGTATTCGTCACCGTATGTAGCTAAATTTTCGTTGCTGTTAGATGAAATTTCCTCAGGATACTCCGTAGTTCTATCATTATCATCCGGTGTACTGTTTGAAGATATATCCTCATAGCTGCTGTAGCCGCTTGGGTTAAACTGTGAATTATACATTTGTGCCTGTGTAGCTCTGTCAATAATTCTGTCGGTTTCCTCATCTGTGTTCATATCAAAATTATCGCCAAACTGTGAGGAATATTTCTCTTTTTGACCGTCCGTGCTGGCAGGGTAGCCACATACAGGGCAAAACTTTTCGTTTTCAAATTCATTTCCACATTTATTACATTTCATAATGTAACCTCCTTAATCAAAAACACACTATAAAGCTACTTTTTAGCTGTAATTTTTTTCTCTGTACCGTTAAGCAAGCGTTGAATATTGCTTCTATGCTTAATTATAACACACAAACCTATTAACAATGTAAACAAAGTTGAAACAATTACATACAACATCGAATGTGCTGTCGCTGTGTTTACATTTGGAAGATAGTCAACAAAAAATGTAAAGCAGAAGGTTGCTATTGGATAGCAAACCGCACATATTACAGAGCCAAGTGAAATAATTTTGCTGATTGCAAATATTATTAAAAACAGGGCTATTATAACCAAGAACACTCTCCACTCGGCTACTGCCATTAGTGCAGCTGTAGTAACAACGCCCTTGCCGCCCTTAAAGCCGAAATAAACCGGGAACATATGCCCCGCTATACAGCAAAGTCCTGCAAGGTACTTTCCAAAGCAGGCAAATTCTACGGACTGAACAGTGCCTTGCGAAGCAATAGAGGAAAACAAAAATCCGCCTATTACTACAGCAATAACAGCCTTTAAAAAATCAAATACAATAGTAAAAACTGCCGGCCCTTTGCCTACAGAACGCAGTACATTGGTAAAGCCTGCGTTACCGCTGCCCATACTGCGTATGTCCTTGTTTCTGTCTACTATTCGGGTAATAATTATTGCAAAATTAATACTTCCTAACAAATAGCCTACAACAGCTGTAACAATTATCTGCCACCAGCCGCTGCATAAAAACTCAATAAAACCGTTCATAAATCCTCCTGAAGCCGGACATAATTATTTATCGCCACGCTCACGAATTACAAATCGTATTGGTGTACCCTCAAGTCCAAAGGTATCTCTTATTCTGTTTTCTAAATATCTTTGATACGAAAAATGGAAAAGCTGTGCTGAATTAACAAAGCAGACAAATGTAGGCGGCTTTGTACTTGCCTGAGTCATATAGAATATTTTCAGCCTTCTGCCCTTGTCGGTAGGCGGCTGCACTCTTGCTGTTGCCTGTGCCAGTATATCGTTTAATGCACCGGTTTTAATTCTCATGGAGTTGGCGTTGGCAACAGCCTTTATCATTTCAAACAGCTTGTCAAGTCTTTGACCTGTTTTTGCAGAAATGAAAATCATAGGTGCATACGACATAAAGGAAAAGTCCTTTTCTAAATCCTTTTTATACGAACTCATAGTAGTGCCGTCTTTTTCTATGGCGTCCCATTTATTTACCGCTATAATACAGGCCTTGCCTGCCTCATGTGCTAAGCCGGCTACCTTAGAATCCTGCTCGGTAAAGCCCTCTGTGGCGTCAATCATAATTACGCACACATCACTGCGTTCAATAGCCATTTTAGCCCTTATAATGCTGTATTTTTCTATAGCGTCATCAACCTTGTTTTTCCGTCGCATACCCGCAGTATCGGTAAAGTTGAAAATACCGTATTCATTTTCGACAGTAGTGTCAATGGAATCTCGTGTTGTTCCTGCAATGTTAGAAACTATACAGCGTTCTTCACCTGTAATTCTGTTAATAAGTGAGCTTTTGCCAACATTCGGTTTACCTATAACGGCTACATTAATTACCTCGCCGTCGTTGTCATCCCATGCACTGTCCGGAATATGGCTGAATACTGCCTCAAGCAGGTCGCCTGTTCCGTGGCCGTGTACCGAAGACACCTGTATAGGATCCCCCAAGCCTAGGTTATAAAATTCGTAAAAGCCCGGGTCAGGCTCGCCTATTCTGTCGCACTTATTTACACACAAAACCACCGGTCTGCCGCTTTTTTGCAGCATTGTAGCAACCTCTATATCGGTTGTGACTAAACCGCTTTTTAAGTCGGTTACAAGTATAATTACATCTGCCGCATCAATGGCAAGCTCTGCCTGCCTACGCATTTGCTTTAAAATAATATCGTCAGAATATGGCTCTATACCGCCGGTGTCTATAATATCGGCAGTTTTGTCAAGCCATTCTACCTTGCCGTAAATTCTGTCACGGGTTACTCCGGGAGTGTCGTCTACTATTGATATTCTTTCTCCCACCAGCTTGTTAAACAAAGTAGACTTGCCTACATTTGGTCTGCCTACAATAGCTATTACAGGTCTTGCCATATTATTACCTCCTTAATAAATAAGCTTAACTTAATATTTCAGCCAACATTTTTTCTCCGCTGTTTGGAACAGGCACAACATCTATGCTAAGTTTTTCTTTTACCTCCTCAAGTGATATATCGTCAAGAAAAATATCGCCCTCACGCCTAAGCATAACAGACGGAATAAGCAGCTTGTCCCCTAAGCCTATACCTGTAAGCTGGGCTATCAGGTCTTGGCCTGTTATCAGCCCCGACACATTTATGCCGCCGCCGAAAAATTTATTTTTTATACCTATTACATTAATTTTTACATTACTGAACTTCTTTGTAACATTGCCCAGTAAATCATTTAAAAAGTCACGCACGCCTGTTCCGCAGGCTATGGTCAGATGAATATTTTTGTCTATACTTTCGTATTCCTCAAGTGCCCACATAACCTCATCTCTAAGCAGCGAAAGCATGCCCACTCCGTTGTCAAGCTGGTCAAAGTCCTCATAAAAGTCGGCCTCCGGAATTTCTCTGCCGGACTTCAGGTAAAATTCGTCCGATGCAAAAACAATTCTGCTGCCGTATTTTTCTTTGAATTTATCACCGTAGCTTTCGATAAGCTCCAGCGTTTCAAGTGCGGTTTCCTTTGTATATTCTACCAAAGGGAACAGTCCCTTTCTGTACGCCGTAAGACCTACAGGAACAACGGCAATACACTCCACAGACGGATACAGTGCCTCAAGGTCGGTTAATGTACGCTCCAGCTCCTTGCCGTCGTTAATGCCCGGGCAGGAAACAATCTGGCAATTTATTTTTATGCCGGCCTCTGCAAACTTAGGCAGTACGCTTAGTACCTCTCCGGCAAAGCGGTTTTTCATCATCTTTACCCTTAACTCCGGGTTCGTGGTATGCACAGACACATTTATGGGGCTTATGTGCATTTTAATAATTCTGTCTATTTCGTGCTGTGACAGGTTGGTAAGAGTTATATAGTTGCCAAACAGAAACGAAAGTCTGGAATCATCATCTTTAAAGTAAAGACTTTCTCTCATTCCCTTTGGCATTTGGTCAATAAAACAAAATATGCACTTGTTTCGGCAGGAATGCTGCTTGTCCATAAGATAGGTTTCAAACTCCAAGCCGATTTCCTCGTATTCACCCTTGTGAATTTTCACATTTCGTACAATGCCACAGGCATTTTCAATCTCAAGCAAAACATCACGAGAGGTTTGGTAAAATCTATAATCAAGTACATCTACAATTTCATTGCCGTTAATTGACAGAAGCTTTTCCTTTGGCAGTATTCCTGCTCGGTCTGCTCTGCTGTTTTTGCTTACAGTCGAAATTACTACTGCCATTTCTTCACCGCCGTTTAATATGATATACTACAAGCACACACTGTTTATTTTACCACAAAGGTTAAAAATCTTCCACACAAATAATCACGGCGTCGGAAATGAATTGTTGGTAAATTTACACTAAATAGCAGCTGTGAAAAATATGGGTGCTTTGCAATGTCTGTTTAATGTTCTTTACCCTGTATAAAATGCACCTTGCCGAAATGCTGTTTACTACAGCTGCCGATTATGATATATTTTAGCTGTAAGGGGGAACAATATGAAGCTGACTGTAGAACAAGACAATAAATATGACGAGCCGGAGATTATAATCCGATGCTCCGTTATAAATGCTGAATTGCAAAAAATAATTGACGAGGTAAATGTATGCTCCTTTACCGTAAAAGGCTATAAGGACGGTTATGTGCGGAAAATCCACCACGACAGCATTTGCTACATAGAAAGCGTAGACGAAAAAACCTTTATATATTGTGCAGACAGTATTTATGAATGTAAAATGAAGCTTTATGAGCTTGAAAAGGTGCTTGTAAATTCGTCGTTTGTAAGAATAAGTAAGGGCTGTATCTTGAATATACATTTTATCGAAAAGGTAAAGCCGCTTATAAACGGGAAATATGAGGTGCTTTTGTTAAATCGTGAAAAGCTGATAATTAATCGGCATTATGTACCTGTATTTAAAAAGAAATTCGGGCTTTAAGGAGGGCTTAGCAATGCAAAGGTTGAAGTATTATATAAATGTTTTTTTATCCTCATACGCTATAGCGTCTGTAGTGATAGCAGCTGTAAACTACTTTTCAGGCACAACATCTATAAATACCCTCTGGGTATTCCAAATGGCCTTTTTGTGCCTTGCCATAACAATATTAATGCTGCTGACTGACATTCTGACAGAAAAGCTTTACAAATCCACACCGCCTGTCTGGCTGTTTATACTATTGGGCATTATTGAGGTTTCCGCCTGTGTACTGCTTATTGGCGGGCTTTGGTATAACTGGTTTGATTTTAACGCCTTCTGGATTTTGGCAGTGCTGGCAATAGATGTAATAATATATTTTGCCGTATTTGGAGTAATGCTGCTTCAGGAAAAACAATCTGCCGACAGCATAAATAAAATTATAGAAAGTGAGCGGAAAAAGAATGGACAAGATTATTGAGGTTAAGAACTTAAAAAAATCCTACGGAGATGTTCACGCTGTAAAGGACATAAGCTTTTATGTAGAGGCAGGAAAGCTGTTTGCCTTTTTAGGGCCAAACGGTGCCGGCAAGTCCACAACTATAGATATGATTACCACTTTTTTAAAGCCGGACAGCGGCGAGGTTACTATATGCGGCAGTAAGCTTGGCGAAAACGACAACGAAATACGCCGAAATATAGGTGCGGTATTTCAAGACGGTGTGCTTGATAAACTGCTTACCATAAAAGAGAACATAACCCTGCGTGGAAGCTTCTACGGACTAAGTCGTGAACAGCTGTGCAAAAACACAGAAAGAGCTATGGAGGTATCCGGCGTAACCGACATTCAAAATAGAAAATACGGTAAGCTTTCCGGCGGACAGCGCAGGCGTGCCGACATAGCAAGAGCATTGGTAAACACACCAAAAATTCTTTTCCTTGACGAGCCTACCACCGGACTTGACCCACAAACAAGAAAAACGGTATGGGAAACCATAAGGCAGCTGCAGGCTGAAACAAAAATGACTGTGTTTTTAACAACTCACTATATGGAAGAGGCGGCTGAGGCTGATTATGTGGTTGTAATTGATAACGGACTTATTGCAGCAAGGGGTACGCCTACGCAGCTAAAGGAGCAGTATGCAACCGATATACTGAAGATTACACCAAAGGCCAACAACCCACAGGTTAAAAAATACTTAGCGGCTCAGGGTATTGATTTTACCGAAAAAGGCACTGAAATTGAGGTAAAAATAAAAACCACCATGGAGGCACTGCCTGTTATTGAAAGCTGTAAAGATAACATAGACGGCTTTGAGGTTTTAAGGGGTACAATGGACGACGCATTTATTGCTATAACAGGAAAGGAGATACGAGAATGATTTTATTTGCAAAACGAAATTTAAAGGTATATTTCAGAGATAAAGGAAGCGTATTCTTTTCAATACTTTCAGTTTTAATCGTTATAGGCTTGTATGCTTTTTTCCTGGGTGACCAACTTATAAAAAGCGTAGAAAACTTTGACGAATCAAGAACAAACGAGATAAAATTTCTTGTAAACAGCTGGCTTATTGCCGGAATACTTTCGGTAACTTCAATATCCACCACCCTGGGTGCTTTTGGTGTTATTGTAGATGACAAGGTTAAAAAAATAGACAAAGACTTTCGCTGTTCTCCTATTTCACGCAGCTCTATAGCCGGCGGATATATATTAAATTCCTTTTTAATCGGCGTTATTATGAGCGTAATAGCCTTTGCGGCTGGTGAAGTATTTATTGTTGCAGGCGGAGGAGAGCTTCTGCCTTTTGAATCTATACTAAAGGTACTGGGAATGATATTGCTTACTGTGCTTTCTGCTTCGTCGATGATGTTCTTTGTAGTATCATTCTTTAACAGTACCAACGCTTATGCAACGGCAAGCACAATAATAGGTACTCTAATAGGCTTTATAACCGGTATGTACCTGCCAGTTGGCTCTATGCCCGAAGGAGTAGCTGCTGTGGTAAAGCTATTTCCAATATCACACGCCGCATCTATTTTCAGAAAGATATTTATGGATGTCCCGTTTGAGCAAACCTTTGAGGGTGTACCAAAGGAGGCTGCCGATACCGCTGTAAATACACTGCGGCAAGACCTGGGAGTTGATTTCACAATAGGCAGTTGGGATGTAAGTATACTTGACAGCATTTTAATTCTTGTTGCCTCTGCAATACTGTTCTACATTTTAGGTATTATAGTTATTTCCCGAAAAAGAAAGGTTTAATATTTTCAGGCTTAATACCTTTGGGGTATAGCGTGCAACATAGTCGGCAGCATAAAAAGCACTTGCCATATGCAGGGGCTTTCAGCTGCTAAAATAATTGAAGCAAAAAGGGCAAGCTACAGATTAAATTCTGTGCTTGCCCTTTTTGTGTGCTGAACTTAACACTTGCTATAAATGACCTTGGCTTGTGTATACACCGGCGTTATAAACCTGTATTTCCAAAAAGAGTGGGTAGTTTATTGGACAGTAAATAATTTATAATTGTGTTATAGGTTAGCCGAAATGTCAAAGTGAGGCTGCGATTTTTAGAAAAAACGAGGCCTGATTTTGTGTTCCAATATGGATAGATTTAATGTGATTTTTTAAATAGGCACTATTTAAAATCCAATGTGGTTTGATTTGCCGATAGGTTTATGACTGCCGTAAAACAAAAATCCTATGTAATATACCATAATTAAAATAATAAAGCAAATTATGAATTATTGAATTAAATATATACTAGGTGTTAAAAAAAACAAGCAGATGGTTATATACTTAAAACATCAAAGGTAATAATTTATACTTTTGAAATAAATAAATGGAGGTTAAAATGAGAATTGAATTGCAATTTATTTTAAAAAATTGTAAGCTGACTTTTGACTACAGGAGAGTTTTTCTTGCTTTTTTTAAAAAAGCTTTGACTGAAATTGCCGACGGCAGATTTTACGAAGAATATTATTCCGGCCCAACAGTTAGAAAATTTACCTTTGCGGTAAATTTGCCTAAGCCGGTTTTTGACAAGGACGAAATTACTCTGGGGAAAAATCAGGTACGGCTTACATTTTCAACAGCAGACACAAACACCGGTTATGTTTTTATGTCAGCCTTTATAAAGCAAAAAGGCAAAAGTATGCCGGCACCATTAAAAAATTGCTTAACACTTGATAGTGTTAGGCGGCTTCCCGAAAAAAGTGTAAGCTCCGGCTCGGTACTCATAAAAATGTTGAGTCCTTTGTGTATCAGGGAGCATACCAAGCAGGAAAACGCTGACAAGTATTATTCGGTTGCCGGAGATGATTTTAAACAGGCGGCAAAAGGGATTATTACTGCTCAGCTTGTAAACGCCGGCTTTACCGAAAAAATGGCAGAGGAGTTTTCGATAACTCCTGTTGATGCCAAAAAAACAGTAGTTTACCATTACAACAGCTATATTGAGTGCAGCTTGGGTATGTTCATTATTGAAGCAGACAGCACAATTATAAACTATTTGCTGAAGAATGGCATAGGTTCACGAAAATCAGCTGGTTTTGGACTTGCTGAGCTAATAGCCGAGGGCGGGGAGGTGATATAAATTGAAGAGCAAGATAGATTTTGACGGTTATAATACCCTTTTGCAGCCAACCGAATGGAGATATGCGGCGGCAACGACAGGATTAGTTGAGTATTTTAAATTTAATCATATTAGCTATGGGGTTTTAAGTGAATTAGAGGAAAAGCCGGAGGAGAGTGTTTTTGGCTTTGACGGCATCCTTTATAATCAGGAGGATATTACAGAGGAAAGATACCTTGACTTTGCCGAGGACTACTTTAAAGATGATATGACTCACATTAGAATATTGCAAATGCTTGAAAAAGATGAGTTTACAGAGGAACAAATTAAAGCTGTAAACGATATGGTTAAAAGCAAAACTGTGCTGAAAAAGCTTTTTGGCAAGACAAGGTTTGACGGTACAAATAAGCAGACTGTGGCGGATATTATTAATAATAACAGACACGAAATTATTAAAAGTGTATTTAGGTACGGCAAAAATTTGTACAGTAATTATGCCAACAGTAACCTGCTTCTTACCGCATCGAATCCTCATTGCAGGCTTGCGGGCTACACCTTGGACGAGGGCAGAAAAACCAGATTTTTAGGGTTTTGTTTCGCAAAAGAAAGCTACGAAACCAACGATATACCGGAGTTTGATTTCATTCCCTTTGCATTCTCAAATTCAGATATGTACGAAACATTTTTTGTAAACAACAATTTTTCGGTTAAGGATCTTGTACAAACCAACAAAAGGGTTAGTGAAGCATTAAATAGTGTTGATAAGAGGGATTCAAGACTAAAGCTGTTGACTGTCTTACAGCAGGCAAAAGATTATATTAACTATAATATTGAAATAATTATGAAGTCGAGAGATAACGACTATTATTCCACACTTTATGTAAGGGCTGATAGGTTAAAACAGTTAAGAAATTTGTCGGATAAGTCACTTGATTTTGCGCATCAAATTTCCGATAATTATTGGCTGAATGTTGAAAAGGAAGTGTATTGGCGTTGCCTGAATAACGTTTTTCTTGATGATGTTATTTTACAGATGTTAAAAATATACTTCGATAAAGATGTAAATAAAATAGTTGTAAAGCTTCGTACAGATACCCTAATAGATATTAATGAAGCTTGGAAAGGAGACAAGGTTATGGATGAAATAATGGATGCAAGGCGCTGTGGTAAAAAGGTGTCAAAAAAACTTATAGAAGACAACAAGAAAAACAAAATAAGGTCATATAAGCACAGAATTATAAATGCATTAATGGCTAACGATTATGATAGTATTAAAAATCTTATTTCTCGCTTAAGCGAAGAGACAAGCTTAGAATTTTGGTTCTTTTATAAATTGCTGGATAGCAATGGGGAAAATAATGCTGAAAAGTATAAGGATATTATATATGCTTTTACTAATGCAATAACGGAGAGTGTAGCCGATAAAGGCGACAGTAAAATTGAAGAAAATGATAGTAAAAAGGAGAATTAATTTATGATTACAAAAGCTTTAACAATGACAATAATTGCAAATATGACGAGCAACTATGGCGAAAGTCTGGGTAATATCTCAAGTGTTCAAAAGGTATACAGGGGCGGCAGTGAGTATGCAACACGCAGCAGGGAAAGCTTAAAAAACGCCATTTGCGTTCAGTCCGGTTTTTATGATGACCTGCAAACCTCAAATGACGGTGCAATGCAGAAGCTTGTAACTAATGATATTAATGCCGCAACCTGCCGTGCCCTTGAGGGTGGATATATGTCTACCAAGGACATTACATATATTCGTAACAGCTCATTTTATTTAACAGACGCAGTGGCAACAGAGCCGTTTATAAATGACGCACGCTTTCACAACAACCTTTACCTTGCAACAAATTATGCAAAGGCTAATGGTAAAAATGTTCAAAACGACGCTAAAGAATGTGGTTTAATGCCATATCAGTATGAATATGATAAGTCATCAAAAATTTACAGCTTAACTATTGACCTTGAGAAAATCGGCAAGGACGATAACTTTGGTGCTGAGGCTGACAATGATGAAAAGTGTCAGCGTGTTATTGCACTGCTGGATGCAGTAGAAAACCTTTCTTTGGTGGTAAAGGGTAACCTTGACAATGCAGAGCCGATATTTATTGTTGGCGGACTTTCACCAAGAAAAACTCATGTGTTTGAAAATGCCGTTAATGTTGTGGGTAAAAAGCTTGTTATAGAGCCAATTAAAGAAAAGCTTTCGCAGGGCTACAGCTGTGCCCTTATGCGTAACGGTGAGCTTAAAAACGAGGACGAAATAGTAAGGGAGCTTCACCCTACTGCCGTGCCTGAATTTTTTGAAGCTCTAAGAGGTCAGGTTAAGGAGTATTTTTCAAAGTAAGGCGGAATTAGTATGAAAGCTATAAGAGTGCATATAAAGCAAAACAGCGCCAATTATAGACGAGAAGAAACTGTAAATTGCCGTTCAACTTACCCAATGGCACCGTATTCTACAGTAATAGGAGCATTTCACAAGGCATGCGGTTATACAAGCTATCATCCTATGAAGCTGAGTATACAAGGAAAGTACGGTTCATTAAAGACTAAAATGTTTAAGGAGGACTGTTTTCTTAACTCACTGCAGGACGACAGAAACACTCTTGTGAAAATGAAAAATCCCGATATGCTGTCAAGCGCTTATCAGGTGGTGGCTATAGCTCAAAAATCTCAAGGGAACAGCTTTGAAAAGGGCATAACCATTAATGTTGTCAATGAAAAGCTGATTAGGGAATATAGGCTTTTAAAGCGAACTAAAAAAAGAATTGATAAGCATAAGAAGCGTATTAACCAAACGAACAGTACCTTAAAGGAAATGAAGGCTGACAGTAATATTTCGCCGGAAGAGGTCAAAGCGTTTGAGAGCCGATATAAAAGGCTAAAGGAGATTTACAGCGAATATGAGCGGGTAAAATATACCGTTCCGTATTCACACTTTAGAACTCTTGCAAAGGGGCCTAAATATTACGAGCTGCTTTGTGATATTGAGCTGGTTATACATATTGTAAGCGATGAGCAGACTATGCGGGATATTATGGACAATATCTGTAATCTTACTGCTATAGGCAGAGGCGAGGACTTTGTTGAGGTATTAGAATGTGAGGAAACAGAGCTGTGCCCGGTGGATACGGACATTGACTTTGACGATAATGCGTTTGATATGTATATGCCTATAGAATATATTGAGCAGAACAAGGAAAATTTGGATATAGCTTCAGATACAACAGGCGGTTACCGTGGAGGAACTAAGTATTTGATGCCAAAGGATTACACCACACAAAGAATTAAAGGTGGAATGAGAAAGCGTGAATTTAACAGAATACCTGTTATATACAACAAATTTTCCTACTTAGACAAGGGCTGCAGCGGTATATTAATTGATAAAACGGATGATACAATATATCCTGTTTTATTGGCATGAGGTTAGTGTATGGATATAAATAAAAAATTGGCTAAGCCCAACAAAACAATAGAACAACATTCAAAGGAGCTTATAGAGCAGGCAAACCTGCTCTATAAGCTGGGCTATATAAAATCCAGGGAAATGTATATAGACTTGCTGATTTCCTGTGAAATTCACGATAACGGCAAGGCTAACTCCAAATTTCAAAATCGAGTAAAATATGGCGGAGACTTTAACATCAATAACGAAGTGCCGCACAGCGTGCTTTCTGTTTTTTACATTGATAAGGAAAAGTGTATAAACCCTATAGCGGTATATTTTTCTGTTTTGTTCCATCACTACAGAGGTGACTCTCCAATTACAATATTTAACGAGGAGTGTTCCCTTATTACAGATTCTTTAAGCGAGTTGGGCTTTTCTGCCGGTGAAGCTTACAACAGTATGAAAAGGGTTATTAAAAAGGTTAAGGGCGTTTTTGAAGAACCGTTAAATGAAAAGGATAAGCAATACGCTGTTTTGTTGAAAGGATTTCTGCATAAGTGCGATTACAGTGCCAGTGCCGGAATTACCTGTGAATTTGAAAATAATTTTTTAAATGAATGTGTTGATGCATGGAAAGAAAAAACCGGTAACGATTACTACAGCCTGCAAAAGTTTTGCAGGCACAATTCCGGAAAAAATATTATAGTTACAGCACCTACAGGAATGGGAAAAACAGAGGCAGGGCTTTTATGGTGCGGTAACAACAAGTGCTTTTTTGTGCTTCCGTTAAAAACAGCCATAAACGCTATGTATGAAAGAATTAAAGAACTGTGCGGTGAGGACTACAAGCATAGAGTGGCACTGGTTCATTCGGATATGAAGGCATATTATCTAAGAAATTTAGATGAGAAACAGGGGAATGAGGCAGACAAAGCCTTTGACTTTGCTTATGCACAAAACAGCCGTCAGTTTTCTTTGCCTATTACAGTGTGTACACCTGACCAAATATTTGACTTTGCATTAAAATATCCGGGCTATGAGTACAAGCTTGCAATGTCATCATATTCCAGATTTATAATCGATGAAATTCAAATGTATGATCCCGAGCTGCTTGCGGCTATAATATACGCCGTAGAAATGATTCACACATTAGGCGGAAAGGTGGCTGTATTAACGGCCACACTGCCTCCGTTTGTTAAGGAGGAGCTTGTCAGAGTTTTTAAGGGTGATGCAGAGCTGGAAAATTTCTCAGGAGACGGAAAGCTAAGACATAATGTAAGGGTTTTTGAGGATAAGCTTACATCAGAGGATATTCAAAGTATTATTACAGATACTCGGTGTGGCAGTGTGAAAAAATACCTTGTTGTATGTAATGCAATAAATGTCGCTAATGATATTTACGAACAGCTGAAGGCTTCCGGCATAGATGCAGATATAAATCTGTTTCATTCCAACTTTACCAGAAAAGACCGTGTGGCTAAGGAAGGTCAAATATTAAAGGCTGCAAAAATTCCTAATGACAAATTAGAAAGGCCGCAGATATGGGTTTCTACATCTGTGGTAGAAGCAAGCCTCGATATTGATTTTGATATTCTTATAACAGAGCTGTCAGACCTGTTTTCGTTGTTTCAAAGATTTGGCAGGGTAAACCGAAAAGGAAAAAAAGATTTTTCTAAAACTAACTGCTATGTATTTACTGAAATACAGGGAAATGCAAAATATTTTGTTGATGAAACAATACACAGTATGTCCAAGGCGGCAATTAAGAATTTTGAGGGTGTTATATCAGAGGACGATAAAAATAAACTAATTGAGGATTATCTGTCTGTAAACAAAATAAAAGGCTCAGAGTATTACAAGAAGTATCTTTCCTCTTATAATAATTACCGGGAATCCTGTGATTACTTAAAAAGCCAAAATGATGGTATACGACGCATAGACAGAATTGACGCAATCCCTATTGAGGTTTATAACCAACATAAAGAGGAAATAGAAAGTAATGTTAAAATATGTACTGACAGTAATGCAACTCCTGAGGAAAGGCTGAGAGCTTCTGTAAGTGCTTTTGGTTATATGGTGTCCGTTAGGCGTTCCAGAATTGATACGAAATGTAAATTAATTTACAAGGGACACAGCAGCATACCTATAATTAACTGCAGTTATTCCTCTGAGTATGGAGTTTGTTTTGACAACACAGTGCAAAACGGGATTATTAAAGGAGCTGACAAATGCAGTAATTTTTTGTGAGGCAATATATGGAAGAAATTAATGTATCCGGCATTCAGGTTTATTACTACTATGTTTGTCCAAGAAAGTTAAGGCATTGTTTGTGCCTCTAATGACTGAGGCCTTATAATCTATCCATACTGGATTTTAAATGCCGAAACGCAAAGCATTGAAGCTCTGGCGGAGCTTCTTATAATCTATCCATACTGGATTTTAAATCGGTGTGAGGAGAGCGGGCAGGCGCAGAGGGAGCGGCTTATAATCTATCCATACTGGATTTTAAATTATTTTCTTTCATAGTATTTTTTTAACCTCTCTTCACTTATAATCTATCCATACTGGATTTTAAATATAGTTATAGAACCTCGTCCAACCACAGCAGCAGAACTTATAATCTATCCATACTGGATTTTAAATGAAGTATTAGATTGCATACCATAAGTATTATTAACTCTTATAATCTATCCATACTGGATTTTAAATTCCGGACATATACTATCACTTAAATTAAGCGATTTACCTTATAATCTATCCATACTGGATTTTAAATGCAGGAAAAACAACACTGCATTGCTGAAAATTTTGCCTTATAATCTATCCATACTGGATTTTAAAGTTGAAAGTCATCAAGCTTGTTTTGTGACTCCTCATCCTTATAATCTATCCATACTGGATTTTAAAGATAAAATGGCTTGTGCGGTTTTTGAGTAACAAAGGCCTTATAATCTATCCATACTGGATTTTAAAAGGGTTACCCGGCAGAGCACCAACACTAGGTATGTCACTTATAATCTATCCATACTGGATTTTAAATTGGACAGGCGACAAAGATAAGCTTTGGGGTGTTGATCTTATAATCTATCCATACTGGATTTTAAATATGAAAAAACGAATTATTTTTGCCGGTTCGTCTATATGTATTTGTCAACCGAAAATTCGGTCAACCGCTCATTGAAAACTAGGTCACTTTAGACCAAGTTTGGCACCTGCTGCATTACTGCCACAGGTGCAGTTGCTATTTTACTACTGTTTCGAAGTCAGTTCCGTTGTTCCGCAGAGTTTCACGGAGCCTGTAGGAATCGCCTTCTATATCAATCAGATAACGGTCGGCAGACGCACACAGGATTACATAAGGCAAGCAGCTTTGCAGGCTGGCAACGGATGAAATCTGCTAATTCACAGCATTATCAGGATTTAATGAGTGATTATAGGAGTATTAAAAAATCTGTTGCAAAGGATAACAAAGGTGATATAATTAACTTTAAGGACAGTAATCCATACTATAAAAAAATAACAAAAGATAGTATTGACAATGTCCCTAGACTTGATGTTTTCAATGATGAGCCCCTTAATATAAAATATCAAGAGGCTAATAAAGCTTTATTGACAAAAGCGGCCGAATATCCTGTAGGCACGGAAATTTCAATTGTATATGATTCTGAAATGAACCCGATAGAAGATTGTGATTATGTTATAGGCAAAAATGGCTCAGTAAAGATAAATAATCCCAATGTTCCATATCATGCAATACATAATCATCCGAGCGATGAAACATTTAGTCTGGAAGATTTAATGAATTTTGCAAGGAAAAACAAAATGCTAAGTATTACTGCTGTTGGCAATAACGGTAGTGTTTATAGCATTTCTAAAATGACTGATAATAACAGTAAGTTATTTATGGATTTTTTGATAAACAAACAAAGTGAGCAAATATTTGATATTGATAATAAAAAATACAGCTACATTGATATTTTAAGAGGCAAATTGGATATATCAGCTCTTGAACAAAATGTTAACCTGAAAGAAGATATACGACGTTTTGTATTGAAGTGTATAGAAGGAGGGGAACAGTATGGATTCAGATATAAAGCAAAAGGAAATACCTGATCGGTTAACACCGGAGAAAATAAAATTTTACAAATGCCTCCTGGAAAAGGCAACACCATACACAGAAGAGGAAGTAGAGGAAATAGGGGTTGACTCTACTGACTATGATATTGACCGAATGCTTGCATACAATGCAAAATGGCTTCTAACGCAATATGGTTTATTATAACCGCCCTTAATATAACGAGGCGGTATTTTTACACAAAAAAAGGAAGTACACACAAGGCGGTTATTTTGCCTTGTGTGGCTTTTTTATTATCATAGTAAAATTAATCCAACAAAATTATTAAATGCAAATTAAACAAAATTAAACGGTATTTAAACGCATATACCAATGACTATGTTATTAAGCTCCCGGTTGGGGGCTTTTTATATTGTCTAAAATTAAAAAAAGGAGGAGTTATCAAATGAATAAGAACTATCCAAAACTAAAACCAAACATCCGGCTGTTTGCAGACCCGGACGGAGAAGCTCAAACTGAAAATGAACCAACTGCCGGGGCCAACACGGAACCTAAGCAAACCGATACCAAAGATGAACTCGAAAAGCTAAGGTCCGACAACAAGCTGTACGAGAACACACTGAGAAGTATTTTGGGTGTAGCTGACGGCGAGGAGCTAGGTGACATTAACAAGCGTATTACTGATTTTAACAGTAATTTGCAGGCAAAGCTCTCGGCTGTAAACGATAAAATTATAGCAGCCGAAATTAAGTCTCTACAGGGCTATGACAGCAAACTGCTTGCGAAGGTCATTGACAGAAGCAGCATCAAAGTCAATGATGATGGGACAATCACAGGCTTACAGGAGGCTGTAGCAACGGCTGCGGAGGAATTTCCGGCGGTTGTTATCAAAAAAGATAAATCAGCACCATATGCCCCATACCACCCGGCATAACTCCACGCACATACACAGATGAACAGCTCGACAAGATGAACGCAGAGGAAAACAAACCTGCAGAATACAACGGCAAGACATACACAAAGTACGGGGCAACCCAAAGACAGCGCAGACTTGAAACCGCAATGCGTGCCGACCGACAGAAGATTGAACTGCTTACACAGGGCGGTGCCGATGACGATACAATCACAGGTGCAAAGGCAAAATACTATCAAAGGCATGATGAATATGTAAAGTTTTCAAAAGCAATGAATCTCCCTCAGCAATGGGAAAGAGTAACTATCGACGGCAAAAATACTTTAGGCTCAAAACTCCCGAAAAAAGCAGGGGATGTCAACAAGATTTCGGGTGAAGCTGTTGCAAATTCTTCAAAAGGTGATACAATAAAAGAAAGTAGTAAAAAGCCGATTACGCTTATAACCGATAATGCTATTAATCGTGTTCCAAAGGTTAATATTGACGGATATACAGAAGAACAATGCATTGAGATTCAAAAGCAACATAAAGAACTTCTAAAGTTTTCAAAGGAGCATAATGAGAACAGAGAGGTTGCTTTTGTTTTTCGTGAAGGTTTAACCGATAAAATACCATTATTTGGCGACGATGACTATTTGGATTTCGGCACAAGTTTGTCAGGCAAAGGCGATAATCTAACGATTTTGCATAATCATCCAAGAAATAGCAGTTTTTCGGATGTTGATATTTCTTTATTTAAAAACTTAAAGTCGTTAAAAACATTAACAATCGTGAAAAATAATGGTGATGTAGAATTTATCACAAAAGGCGATAATTTTAACGATGAACTTTTTAAACTTGAATATAACAGGCTGAAAAAGAAAATTATTAAAAATAATACAGATGCAGAGTATGATAAATTTATAAATAAACTTCTTAGTAAAACAAAGGCAGGAGTGATTTGGAGTGAAAAGAATGTGTCATGAGGACGATTCGGTAATAAAAAAAATACTAAATTCTATTGACAACGATGAACTATCAGAAGAAGAGAAGAAGCGTTCAATGTCAAGCGAATTTGACTATTTGGAAGAAGACTAACCGCTCCTTGAGGGCGGTTTTGTTATGCCCCATTAACAAAAGTAGCACAGATTTACGCATTAAGCATTTTATAACCGACAGTAATGTTGATTATAAGGTGCTTTTTTATTTCCAATTTGAAAGGTGGTGACAGAATGAAAATTAAGGTAACAACAGCATTTAACGACTTGCAGAACGGCTGCATTACCCGTCCTGTTAATGAAGTCTTTGAATGTTCTTACAAAAGAGCAATGGAGCTTATATCCTTAGGCTATGCCGAGATGGTTGAAGATGAACAGCCCAAGGGCAAGCTTACAAAGACTAAAAACGATAACTAAGCATTTGTGCAGTTGATTGCACAAATGCTTTTATTTTACCCCGCCGTTGGTTTATACGGCTGAATTTCTACCGCAGGCAAAGCGGAATACAAATAATGCAGAAAGGATTTTATTACAAAGAGCCTCGGCACAGCATACCATAGTGATAAAAGGTATGCTGTGCCGAGGTGTTTCGGTTTTTTATTATATGCTCTTAATCTTATATTAAAAATTTCCTATTTAAATTCCTAACAGCAGAGTTGCAATTTGGAAATAAACTACCAAGGATATTGCGTCTACAGCTGTTGTAATGAACGGACTAGCCATTACGGCAGGATCAAAGCCAATCTTTTTAGCAAGCATAGGCAGAGCACAGCCTATAATCTTTGCAAAAAAGACTGTAACAATTAGTGTTAGGCAGACTACAAGCGATACCCAAAGTCCTACCCGATCAAACAGCATAAGCTTTGCAAAATTTGCAATTGCAAGGGTAACGCCGCACATCAGGGCTACTCGTATTTCCTTCCACATTACCTTAAATATATCTACAAACTCTATTTCTCCCAAGGATAAACCTCTTATAACGGTTACAGAGGCTTGGCTTCCGGAGTTACCACCGGTATCCATAAGCATAGGTATAAACGCAGTAAGCGTTACCTGAGCCGCAAGTGCGTCTTCAAAGCTTGTAATAATCATTCCTGTAAAGGTTGCGGAAATCATAAGTAACAACAGCCACGGAATACGCTTTTTCCAGGTTTCAAATACACCTGTTTTAAGGTAAGGCTTGTCGGTAGGCGTAATAGCGGCCATCATTTCCATATCCTCCGTTACCTCGTCCTCCATAACATCAATAGCGTCGTCTACGGTAACAATTCCTACCAGTCTAAATTCCTTGTCTACTACAGGAATTGTAAGGAAATCGTATTTCTTAAATTGATTTGCAACCTCTTCCTTGTCGTCTAGGGTGTTTACGGCTATAACATTTGTTTCCATTATGTCCTGTACCACATCATCGTCGTCACTTAGCAGTAAGGTACGCAGTGAAAGCATACCCACTAAAGTACGGTTTGGTGTGGTTACATAGCCTGTATATATGGTTTCTTTGTCTACACCTGTACGGCGAATACGCTTTATAGCGTCGCCTACTGTCATAGCAGGACGCAGTGAAACATACTCTGTTGTCATTATGCTTCCTGCACTGTCGTCAGGGTATTTTAAAATTTCATTAATTGCTTTTCTTGTTTCATTGTCGGCAGATCTTAAAATTCTTTTAACTACATTTGCCGGCATTTCCTCTACCAGGTCTACCATATCGTCCACATACAGCTCGTCTACAACCTCTTTAAGCTCGGTGTCGCTAAAGCCATGAATAAGCATGGTTTGTGCGTCCTCGTCCATTTCAACAAAGGTTTCAGCCGCCAGCTCCTTTGGTAACAGTCTGTACAACAGTGGAAGCCTGTCCTGGTCTATATCGTTAAACAACGCCGCTATGTCAATTGCCTGCATAGTGGTAAGTACATCACGAATAGTGACATACTTTTTTTGCTCCAGTAATGACTCTATGGTTTTTCCCATAGTCATTAGGTAGTTCTGCTCCATGTTCACATCCTCCTAATTTTATTTGTTAGGTTTTGGGCTAGGCATAAATTAACAGTCAATATTAAGTGCAAAGCAAAATTACCGCTGAAGGCTTGCACAAAAAGCGGCTGCTTATTTTAGGCCTAACATTAGAAGTACAGTAAACACAGCATAGGGTTTTATATTGATGTGATTAAAAATAAACGCAAAAAGCGTCTGCAATCAAACATAATAAAGGCCCGGGAGCTGTGCTGTTACTACTTCCTGCGTCCATTTTATTCACCTCTCATTGCAAAATAATTGTGATATATACAACTATACCACCATATAATTTTACAGCTAATATAAAAAACTGTCAACATTTATTTAACAGTTACTTATACTAAGACTGTTATATTTTATAATGTAAAAAATTAAACTTCTGTAATTATAATATAAAAACTATTTATAAGGAAATATGCATAGTTATCGGGCTGAATGTAACGGCGACTTTATCTAAATATACAAAACACTTAATTCCTATATGGTTTATAGGTTTTGCTGTTGACATTGAGAAATTATCTGTTATAATATAAGTATAGTAAACATACCGATAAAGTAAGTATTAAAATTTAATTAATTTACAGGAGGAACACACAATGGCAAATATTTATAAGGGCACAATAGGACTAATAGGCAACACACCTTTGGTTGAGGCTGTAAACATTGAAAGGGCAAACAACCTAAAGGCAACAATTCTTCTAAAGCTTGAGTATTTTAATCCGGCAGGAAGTGTAAAGGACAGAATAGCCAAGGCTATGATAGAGGACGCTGAAAATAAGGGACTTCTAAAATCTGATTCCGTTATTATAGAGCCTACCTCAGGCAATACAGGCATCGGTCTGGCCGCTATAGCAGCAGCTAAGGGCTACCGTGTTATTCTTACAATGCCTGAAACAATGAGCGTTGAACGCAGAAACATTCTAAAGGCATATGGTGCCGAAATCGTGCTTACAGACGGAGCAAAGGGCATGAAGGGTGCCATTGAAAAATCAGAAGAGCTTGCAAGGGAAATACCAAACAGCTATATTCCGGGTCAGTTTTCTAATCCGGCAAATCCTGCAATGCATCGTGCAACTACAGGGCCTGAAATTTGGAACGATACAGACGGCAATGTAGACTTTTTTGTAGCGGGTGTAGGTACCGGCGGTACGGTTACAGGTGTAGGCGAATATCTAAAGTCACAAAATCCTAATGTTAAAATTGTTGCAGTAGAGCCAAAAACCTCACCTGTACTTTCAGAGGGCAAGGCAGGCCCTCACAAAATACAGGGTATAGGAGCAGGCTTTGTACCTGAAACACTTGATACAAGCATTTATGACGAGGTTATTCCTGTAAGCAATGAAGACGCTTTTGAGGCTTCAAAGCAAATTGCCAAAAGAGAGGGTGTGCTTGTGGGCATATCATCCGGTGCGGCACTAAAGGCGGCTTTGGAGCTTGCAGAAAGGCCGGAAAACAGCGGTAAGACTATTGTTGCACTTCTGCCTGACAGCGGCGACAGATATTATTCTACACAGCTTTTCGTCGAATGATAAAAGAATTGCTTTAGCTGAGATGAAACAGCAGAGTATATATTTGCTGCAGACGATATAAGAACAAAGCCTTTAAAACAGGTTATTACAGCTGCAGCAGCGGGGGCAAGCTCTGTGCTTTCAGCGGAAAATATTTACAAAAACAAATAAGCCTAAAGAATACCGACCACAAAAGCAGACTACAGCCTGTTT
>ENA-OPCY01000616-OPCY01000616.1-human-gut-metagenome-genome-assembly--contig:-NODE-616-length-25586-cov-2.232893_pt1 | contig 25586 bp, 22 predicted proteins | sample MGYA00241568_ERZ501487 | MGnify/ENA primary metagenome ERZ501487 (study PRJEB25962, sample SAMEA2042574) | human gut metagenome | biome: human gut; feature: human-associated habitat; material: faeces... | reverse complement strand
TCGGAACTTCACCTTGTTCAGGTGCTTCCTATTACGCTGATTAGAGCTGTTTTCCGTTGGTATAAAAATGCCACAAATTTACGGCTGTTTTCCCTTCAAAAACAGTGTATTCTCCGCTTTATTCTACTTCTTGTTCTAAATACTGTGGCACAATCGTCCAAACCAAATATCACTTCATTCTCATTTTTTTGTACTTTTTTGCGAATTTTCTTCCGTACAAACTATATTCTCCGTTCTCGTCTTCCGTTACTTCTTTCGCTGTTCCGTCGTATAATTCCCATAACAGTTCCGAGAATATCGGGTGGTTGATAAACGCCGCATAAATGCGCCAATCTGCCGCGCTGTTCTTCTCGTAGTGGCGCAGCACGAGAATCAATACGTTTTCATTTGTCATCCATTTAGCAACCTGCTGATCTCGCTCTGCCTTTATATCCGTTATTTGCTCATAAAGGACTTCCCGTTCCTGTTCATCTGCTGTCCGTATCGACAAATACAAGCGGTTGATTGCCGCCTTGCTCTCGTCTATGATTTGTACGATTTTATCTTTATGCCTGTATTCCGTAGCGTTCCCTGAACCTATATCATACGCTAAACTTGACGAAATCGGGCTATAGTCTCCGTATTGCTCTCTGCCTTTTCGGAAATGCAGCTTATTCACAAGCGCATACAGATCATCCATCGCCGTATGATAAAAGGCGTGCTGTTTACCTCTACTCTCGTCAATCTCTGCAAAGAAATTCGGAGAAGGACGTTGATACTTCTTCCGCAACATGGTAAGTTCCTTGCTTACGGAAATGTTTTCAAAGCTGCGTTTTGCCTTATCGATCTCCAATCCCGAAAGAACCGCAAGTTTGCAGATGTCCTCGTAAACGGAAAGCATCTCTCCCTCCTCTGCGCCCTTATGTAGTTCATCCCACAAAATACTGTTGAGCTTTTGCGACAGGTTGACGATTTCCCCGATCTTATTGACGCTTGTATCATGGTCGAGTTTGGAAAGCGTCTGTTCCGTTTTTTCTTCTGCTTTGATGTTGCACACGGGAACTTTGAAAAAATCCTTATATCGCGCGGCCGCGTTTACCAACAGCTTGTCATTCGTTATCAGCATCGTATCCGAATCATAATCACAGCCGTTGAGCCTTTGTTGAATATTCTCGCCTATTGCGTTGACACACACGATGTTTTCACCCAAGTCAAAGTAATTCCATATCTCGCCGCTGAGATTGTTTTCCACACAATATAAGTTTCCCATCGTGATATGCGGAGAACGCGCGCACAGCAATTTTGTCCCATTTCTAAAGCGATCACAACGGATCTGTCCTAATTTTAATTCACTTGCGATTTCTTCGCCGGCAAGATACTTTAAAAGCTCCGTGCCGTTCCCGAAGAGAGTAGCATTCGTGCCGTTTAACAGAATATGTCCACGCTTTAACCGCTCCTTTAAACTGCGCACGACGTCGTCACGAAAATTGGCATACAGTTCCGTTTTATCGAAATGCGGATATCACGTGCAAAGGCATCCGTAAAATGATAGCGCATAAAGTCAACATCCCTGCGCAAAAGAGAAATATAATCAATGCTCGGCTGTAACAGATGTTTGGCTTCCTCTTGGGACAATGAAATGGTATTTATAAGCTGATAACTGCTCTGCACCATCTTTCCGTGGAAGAAGCGTGTACTCTTATCATATTTAACCACCCCGAAAGTTCTGTCCGTATGCGCCGCCCATTGCCGGATATTTTTCTCGGTCAGACCGCCCGCAAATTTAAGATATTTCAGGCTGTTCGGCGTCGTTACCATGACGATCTGATTGATATCCTCGGCAAGCGTGACAAAGCCGCGTCTTTTCAGATCATCCAAAGTAATATTTTTGTCTTTGAACCACTTTTGCAGTTTTGTACGGAAGGCGCACGATTTGAAGAACTTGCCCCGAAGGAGCAGCATATGCCTGTCGGCATAGTATTTTTGGAAAACGCTCTCGTCCAACAGGCTTTCTCCGTCCCATATGTCGTTGGTGATTTGTGTCTGTTTCGTTTTTGCGGAGAGCTTTCCGTCCTCGATCTCCACCGATACGACTTCCTCTTGAAACACGCTTTTATAATCGGGAACAAACAAAATGCCGTCAAGCGGAATTTCTATTATTCCCTTTATGGCCGACAGCGACAATGCGCGATACGACTCCCACGAGGCAATGTCCGATTGAGCTTTAAGTCCGCAGGCACTCCATTTTGCCATATGTCTGTACAGCCGCGAGTCTATAAAGAGACATTTCCCCTCGCGCGAACTGCCCGCGCTTCGCTTGTATCTGACATAGTGAACACCGCCAAAATTAAAGCCGTTATCATAGAAATGCTGTCTGAGTTTTTTTGTCTGAACAACTCCCTCTTCGTCTGACTTATATGTATAGTTGAACTTGACATTTATCACGGCAAGCGTATAACAGTTACCTAAATTATCCTCAAAGCCAAATTTCCTTCGACAGATTTTGTTATAGGCGACTTCAAGCTCCCTTAAATCGAGCGAATAGTCCAACTTGTTTTTAAACAGCCGAAAATAGGCGTCGCTTTTACTTTCGGGCATTTTATACCCGATAGCCACGCCGTTTTCCTGTTCTTGCCCGTATATGTCACAAGCTTCTATGGAAATGATTCTGTAAGAACTGTTCATTATGCTATAATAGTAAAAGAAATACTGTTAATCTTATTAACCCGTAAAGATTTTTACAAAAAAGAAATTATTCTATCAAATCTCTGTACAAGCTCATCAAAAGTAATTATATCGACAACATCTTTGTATGTATTTTTAATAAGTTCAAAATCAAGCTTCTTTTGATTAATATTATCTCCATTAAAAGATGCCGCATCTCTTCCAAAAATAATATATCCCTTGGGATGGACAGCTTTTAGTTTTATTTCTCCCATTTCGTTCTGGAGAGCAGGATTTTTATTCGATATTTCTTCCGTTGTCATTTTTGTTAAACATTTTAAATATTGCTCCAACTGATTTATTGCGCCACTCAATTCACCGCTTGGAACATAATGATTCCTATATTGTCTTTTACGAAATAAATTTGGATAAGCTTGTGGCGACTTTACTTCGATTAAATCAATATTCCCCTCACAATCTATCAAAGACAAATCCGCTTGACAATTAGCTCGCGCACCAGTGTAATCTGAAATATTTAACTTTGTCTGTATTTTTACATATTTCGGATTAAGAAAACAAAAGATTTGAGCAATAAGTTTAGAAAACTCATCCTCATGAATAAACTCACCCGCTGCACTTCTTTCTAAACTTTTTAATAACTGATCTTTTGCGTATATATACTTAACTTTTTCTTGTTTACAAATCTCTTCTGTCTTTATATCCTCTTTATTCCGCACACTTATTTCTCTTGATTTATATCTACTGTATATTTCTTCATAATCTACCACATCAAGTTCACTTTTTAATAGTTTTGTAAAGATAGACAAAGTTTGATATTTTACATTTGTTGCTGTGGGGAATATTTTTACAAAATCCTTATAGGTAGACTGCGTTATATGAAGTCCATCATCCTCAAAATTGCTGTCCGAATCAATATCAATAAACAATTTATCATGTTTATAAAAATTTTTGAAAGCATACAAAATGTTTCCGTAAATGGATGAAGATTTTTCTTCTCCTGTTTTATCTTGATATCTGGACCTTTTTGAAGATGAAGTCACAAACCAGGATTGATCTATTGACAAAGACGCATCAATGTATAAATCAAACGTAGCGCTAATTTTTTCTTTATCAATTTTAAAATAATTTTGAACTTTTTCACCGAAGACAAATTTATATTCGTAACCAATTGGCGAGTCTTCATCTTTGGATATCAAATCCTTTTTACTAAATGAAAATGTTTTATAAATTTTAAATTCTTGATCATCTGCCAATTTTTCTTCTATCCAATCTTTTTCGGGTTCATAACATAAAATCAGCTGACTATCTTTCTTCTCAAAACTAATTCTACTCATTGCGGTAGCTCCATTTGTACTATGATCTTTTTATATATTACATTTTCATCTAAGTATTTTAAGTTACAACGCGACATTCAACAACCCAGCCAATACGCTTAATCCTGCCGACCGTTCATCGCAACTTTACACCTTATTGCGTTTCAGTTCCTGCCAATCCTTTGTGAATTCGTATTCTATCTCGTTGCCAAGAGCCTTGAAATGCTCTCTGCCGCAACGTATTTTCAGTTGTTCGGAAGGGCGCAGCTTATGTTCGTCGGTCGTGCCTTTGGTTTCAAGAACAAAATACATTTTCTTTTCGCCCTCTTTCTCCATATAAACAGCCCAGTCGGGTGAATAGTTGGATAGCGGCGTGCTTATCTTGAATCTCTGCGGTATCTTGAAGAAAAGTTTCACGTCTGGATCGCTGTCAAGCGCTTCGGCAAAAGGTCTTTCGACTGTATCGCTGTCATAGATGACATAGTCGTAGACAGAGTGCTCCACCTTGATTGCATTGATGTCCTCAAAGGCTATAATGTCCTTTTCCTCATCGAAATTGAACACTTCGTAGAAGGTATATTCCTGCCCGTCAAGTTTGACATACTTGATACCGTCGATTGCCCTTTCCGTCTTATTCCTATCTATAATTTGAGCAACCGCCTCTATGAACTTTTCAGGGTTATTGAGAAAATCTCTCAATCTTCCGCATTCAAGGAGTATCTGGGCAATGTTATTTCTCGGAAGCTTGGTGCTATCCGCAAGAATGCGCACCACGTCGGGGAGCGGCAATTCCTGTTCGTATTCGCTGGTGGAAGTTGCACTCTCTTTATAGTCAACGCCGCTCTTTTTGATATTGAAACTTGCGACCTCTTTGAGAATTCGGCTTTTGCGGATCTCTGACATTTCCGAAATCTCTTTTACGCTCTTTTCAATCAGATACTGAATATCCATATTGATGCGATAGATGGTCTTTTGCTTCATCTTATCCCACAACTCCATAAAGAGCGGATTCATAAACATTTCATCCCTTCTTTTTACGGAAACCTGCTTACGTTCGGGCTTGATATTAACCTTTGTATTTGCCTTGCCGATAATCGGAAGAAGTCTTTGCCTTGCCGCTTCAAAGCGCGCAGGAAGATCGACCGTACCGTTCGCAAGATCATTTTTGAGGGTATCTTTGATTTTTCCTTGGCTGTCGATATAATTCTTTTTGCGGAAGTGTTCCAAAATGTCCCCCGCATCCTTTATCGTAATGACTGCCTCCGTGCCTGTTTCATCCTGATAAGAGATATTGACAAACATATCCGCGTCAAGCACACCGAATTTGACGCCGAGTTCCTCGATTTCCTTTTGCAGCTTGTCGGCGAACTCCGCAAAAGATTCCTGCGCGATAACGTGCAGAATATTGACGTTTTTATCGTCAATGCGCTCGCCGCTCTGGTCTACGCAAAGGCGCAAACCTCTGCCGATTTTCTGACGGCAAGTGAATACCGTCTTATTTTCGATGAGCGTGCATATCTGGAACACGTTCGGGTTGTCCCACCCTTCTTTGAGTGCGGAGTGTGAGAAGATAAAGCGGAGCGGACAATCAAAGGAAAGCAGCCACTCTTTGTCTTTCATAATTGTATTATAGGTGCTGTAATCGTCCGCCGTGTCGCCCTTGGTATCCTTTACCCTGCCCTTTTTATCGCAAGAGAAATAGCCGTTATGTACCTCGCTTGCCGACTGCTTGTAAAATTCTTTTACTGCGGCAAAACGCGGCTGTTCGATCAATTCCGCATACAATTCCTCGAACATTTTCGCATAAATGCCCTTGCCGTCCTCCTGCTCGTAATCGCGGTACTTGGATACTTCGTCAATAAAGAACAGCGACAACACCTTTATGCCGCGGCTTAAATATCTCTTTTCTTTTTCAAGATGAATTTCTATCGTTCGCTTGATCTGTTCGCGCTTGAACGTCATCTCGTCCACGGCACCGATCGCCTTATGGAGCGCAAGAACTTCGGTATTGGCAAACTCTATCTGCTCCCAACCTTCCGTGCAATCGATACCGGCAATATCGTATCCCTCGTAAATCTCTCTGCCCGTGATAGCAAATAGGCTGTCGCCCTGCTTTACCGTCTTTACCTCGCGTTTCACGATACCCGTCGCTTTGCTCTTTACGTCTATCTCCACTTTCGCATAGAAAGAGGACTTTTTGCCCACTTCCAGAAGTCTGATATACGGCTTGTTGAAGTCGTCCATAAGAGACTGATTGGCAACGCATATCTGCTTGACGATATTCATCTGATATGCGTCCACGGGCGTTAAGCGGTACACGGTATTGAACACCTGCTTGTGTGTCGCCGAATAACGAAGTTCACACAGGGGGTTGAGGTTTTCAATCGCTTTTCTCGACTTTTCCGTGTTATCGATACTCTGCGGCTCATCGATAATAAGAATGGGCCGGCACTGCGCCATAAATTCACGGGCAGTCTTGTCCATTTTGTCGCTTTCCTGATTGAAAAGGTTTTCGTCCTTTTTGATCGCGTCTATGTTGACGATCATAATTTCAAGGTTGGTGGAAAGCGCGAAATCACGCACTTCATTGCGCTTTTTGGAGTCGTAAATGAAGAAATGCGCGCGCTTGCCGTCATACTCCTGACGGAAGTATTCTTCCGTTATCTGCAAAGACTTGTATGCGCCCTCACGGATCGCCACGCTCGGCACAAGAATAACGAATTTATTAAAACCATACCGCTTGTTGAGTTCATAAATGGTCTTTGTGTAGACAAATGTCTTTCCCGTACCCGTTTCCATTTCGATATTGAAACGGAGCTGTTCAGGCTCGGTGAGCGGCAAAAGATTGCGCTGTTGCACCTCATGAAGGTTGCGTGTAATTTCTTCCGCCGTAAGCGTGAGAGTATTGCCATAACCGAACACGGAATCCTGTGCATAATCGATAATATCCAATTTTCCCACGGTAAATGGTGACACGCTCGAAGCCTGCCCTTTGAATAAATCCACCACTGCCGCCACGGCATCCGCTTGAAATTGTTGTTTCTTAAATTTCAGTTTCATTTTTCAAACCTTGTATTATTGAAAGCACACTTTATTTTTTGTTATATGTTGGTCTAATTGAACCTATTAGAAGCGCTTCCATTGCTCTACGCGTAAAATTATCTATAATATCTCCTAACGGTAAAATATATACGCAATTACCTTTTTTACACCAAAATTCGTCTCTTTCTTTTTTGGAATGCGTATAACATCTTTCTTTCAATGTCGTGCTTGTTTCTCCTATATATAGGCACTCTTTATTGTTTCCGTCGATTTTGTAAAACAAATATATTACGTTTTTATCCTTCTCTATTTCATTTCGGAAGTCGTTTTCTTCTTGTGAATACTTCCCCTTACCAAGGCGTTTAAACTTACTATAATCATACTTGATTTCTTTCAATTTACTACTCCCTCCTTTGAACCATAACAGCACTTATTTGAAATTGTTGTATTTATATTTCAGTATAATATGATATCATAAGTTCTACGCAAGAGCAGACATAACGAAAGGTAACACTGCTATACCTACATCCACTGCTTTATCTCCAAGCCATAATAAAATGTTTTTCACTTTATCCCAAACGGCACTTTTCTTTTTACCTTTTAAAGAATCCAAGTCAATTAACATTGTCATTATCTGCGTCAACTCTTCTTTATTTAAACTTGTTTTATTTAATTCTTGCAATGTTTGACTTAGAGTTACGGTTATGTTAATTACATTATTGATAACGATTTGAGGTTGCTTTTCCGTCGTCCTATCTTTTGGATTTTCTGTACTCTTGCTTTTTAATTCTTCTATTAAAATTTCCAAATTGTTTTTTAATTGTCGCAAATCTTCTTGCCAATCATAATCATATAAATCAGGAACTTGAACACCATTTACCTCCAGCATACGGTCGTTATAAAAAGCGTTCCAATTTACAAGCCCCTTTGAAGGATTAAAGCCTATTCCCTTCCAAGTTTCTACAACTCTATTTATTAAATCAAATTGTTTATTTTTGTCTGGCAACTTTAATAATACATTTATTTGTTCTATATCTTGCTGTATAAGCTCAATCTTTTTTTCATTCATAATCAGAACAACCTCATCTCTTTATCTTTCTTTTTGAGAATTTCTTCGGTGTTGGAAAGAATGTTGGCGTCGGCAAAGCAACGGTCGGCAAAAATGTACGTTCCGATCGTCTCTTTATCCATTTCCTCTACTGCGGAAAGGGTGATATTCGGCTCGAGGCATACAAGCACCTTGTAGTCGGGGTGATTGATAATGTACGCGGTTATGCCGTCAAATTTGCGCTCCTCTATGGGCAAGGTCAAGGACAAGCCATATTTAAGCATTATTTCATACACAAGGTCAAGATCACTCCTGCCGTCAACAAGATAGAATAGGCTCTGTTGAATACGCTTTTTTACTTCCTCTTCATCCGAAGTAGGAGTATTGTCCCATTTAACAAGGTTACTGCTATCGAGTTTGAACACCTTAAAACCAATATCGACTCCAAAGGTTAACCCTGTAACTTCGTATGCAAGCCTCATTACTAAGTCTGATAATTTTTCTCCACCTTTCTCGTATGTTGACTCGTCAGCAATCGTGTCATCTTTACTATTGATTATGGTTTTAATGGTTTCAATTACTTTATTAACCTCTATCTGCGGATTATCCTCATTTTCAATCCACTTGTTTTTAACTTCCAGAACATAGGACTCAATTTGGGACTTAATATATTTATCCTTTGCTATTTCACCTATTGCGGAAACATATATATCCACACGTTTAAGTCCATCTTTTATCTTCTCTCCAGCCCTGCGGATACGCTCTTTTCCTATTTCGCAAATGGTCTTGTAACCTGCCTTGTATGCCTCGCTCTGTTCGTCGGTCTTTTCAGGGAGCTGAACACAAATAAATTTGCGGTGTCCGCCGTCCTCTGCGTTTAACTGCATAACTGCATGCGCTGTTGTCGCCGAACCACTAAAAAAGTCAAGAATAAGACTATCTTTATCGGATCCAAACATACACATATACTTAATAAGCTCGACAGGTTTAGGATAATTAAATATTTTACTATTCAATAAAGCAGTAACTTCTTTTGTACCATCTTGAGACATTCCTACCATATCGGGGAGTTTAGTGCTAACGGTAATATACCCAAATTTATCCCCAGCTTTTGTCATATCGTCCTCTTTCCAATACCTTAATACAGGTTTACTAATCTTAAGAAAATCATAATCACCAGGGAAAACAATACGATTGGCTTTGTTATATTCTTCAATAGAATCCTTAGTTACTCGCCATGTTGCATTTGGATTTGCTGGAAATTCTTCCCCTGTTTTAGGATTTATAATAGTAAAATTGCTGTTAGGTCTTTCACTCGCATTTCTTTGTGTAGTTAAATCATGTACTCTCCAAGGACGCCCAGGGAAATCAGGGGTTTCATAATATTTTCTTGTTCCTCCTTTTATTGCAGCTATAAAATCTTGAGACCTTGCATATGCAATTATCCATTCATAATCCTGAGAAACTCCAAAAGGCACATCTGACTTTGCCGTTCTCTTTCTCCAAGGAAAGACAGCAACAAAATTATCTTCTCCGAACACTTCGTCACAAATCTTTTTTAAGTTTGCTTGCTCGTTATCGTCGATAGAAATAAATATAACGCCGTCGTCGGTCAAAAGATTTCGGGCGAGCTTCAAGCGAGGATACATCATGTTCAGCCAATTTGTGTGGTATCTGCCTGCCGTTTCGGGATTAGACTTTGTAGCTTGCCCTGTTACTTCCTTATAGTGCGCGATGCCGTCGGCAAAATCGTCGGTATAGACAAAATCATTGCCCGTATTATAAGGCGGATCAATGTATATCATTTTAACGGAGTTAAGGTAGGACGACTGCAAAAGTTTCAATACTTCCAAGTTATCGCCCTCTATGTAGAGGTTTTCCGTCGTGTCCCAATCCTTACTTTCTTCTTTGCAAGGGCGGAGCGTTCCAGTGCTCCGCTTTTGCGCAAGGCGTAAGCTGTCTGCCTTTCCCTTCCAGGAAAAGCTGTACTTCTCCTTATCGTCTGCAATATAATGCCCCAAAAGCCCCTGCAATTTATCAAAGTCCACTTTGCCGTCGGCAAACACTTCGGGGAACACCTCTTTGAGCTTTTCCACGTTCTCCTGTTCGATATTCATTGTCATTCCGTCCATTTTATCCATTTGAGTTCTCCTTATTATATATACCCTCTTGCTGTTCTGACTTGCTCATTTGTCGATCTGCCATACGTGTAAAGCTTGAAAGCATTTTATTATAATTTTCCTGAGCCATGGCTTGACTCTGCATTGCTTTTACCATTCCATCTGGTTTATATGGTTTCTTAATAGAAGCAGTTACAATTTCTTCCTTGTAACCAATAGATTTTGCAATCTCTTCGATGAGTTTATTATTTAATCCAACTGCTTCTTTTACTTCATCTTCACTCAGCTCTTTGCCCGCATGCGTACAATAAAAATCATATAATTTTTCCCATGCACTTCTTACCAATTCATCTCTCGCAAAAACTATATCAATTATATTTAAAGAATGAACTGAATCAGCAGTCCACCCATATATTCTTGCCGTCATTAAAGTTTTAAGAATATTCATCTTGTCTTCCCGTTTTTTGGCTCGATCTTGCAGTTTTTGTCCTATAATTACTGCAACAATAGGTATCGCAATTATAGCGATTAAATTTATTAACCCCAAAACTAGATCTATCCATTCAGAAACTTCCATTAAATTTATCTCCTATTACCTAACTTTAAAATTTATCATAAACGCCGTTCTCTCATAAAGAGATACCGTTATGCTTTTTTCAAGTTCCGCTATCTGTTGCTGAACTTGATTATTTAATGTCATTTTGGTCATAAATTCATCTTGTTTTAGCTTCATGACCCTTGCTTTTAAGTCTGTCGCACTCTGATTGTTGACAAAGGCTTGTTCGTGTTTGGTTGTACCCTTCCTCTTCATGCTGTCTATTTCTCGTGTGAGTGTCTCTATCTCTGCGGCAAGTTCGCGCTTTTTATCTTCCGCATGCTGTCTGATGCGCCCGATTTCAAAATTAAGCGTATCGTTCTGCTCTTCCCTTGCCTTTTGAACTATTTGCGGTTTTCTTTCTTCATAGAGCTTTTTAAGCCCTTCAAAGTCCGCCTTGCTTGCCTCAGAACAACGAGATACGGGCAGGAACAGTATTTCACGCAAAACCGACTCTTCTATCGGAACGCCGTCTGCGTCTGTCCCAATCAAAACATTCTTTGAGAACGCGCTTGTCTTATCGAAAAAAGTAATAGTAAACAGAGCCATTTGTCCGCAAGAAGGATAAGTTCCGTTCCCGCCGTCGAACTCTATTGTCTCTTGAACAGTATCCAGCAAAGTGTATTTGCCAAGAACTTCTTTTACCGTTCTGTTGGTAACGGTTATCATACTACTGCGCGGATGGTCGCCTTCAAAATATAAATTCATCTCGGGAATATTGCCGCTTTTGAACACGCTGCGTGAAAGAAAAATTGTCTTTTTCTCACTGTCAACGCTGCCATACTTCTTGAAAGCGAACTCGCAAAAATCCCATAAATCGGCTTTGAACTTCGCACACTCGGCTTTCAGCATACTTGCGTAGTTTTTTGTCTTTTCGACAATTTTACCGTCGAAGGTATTAAACAACAATTCGTCCGACTGTTTTTTTCGCTCTTTTACTTCCTTATCATATTCCGCTTGTATATCGTCGAATTCTTTTTCTATTTCCTCTTTTGATCTGACTAAAGCAAAACCTTTTGCCATTGTCTCCTCGATTTTGTCCGAAACAACGTCTGAAATAACGCCGTCGCTTGCGCCTAATATTCCGTCGAACATCGTCGTGCGTTTGAAAACAAGCTCGTAAAACCTTACGTCGGCATAATTTTCTCTATTGAGAAAGTTTAAGACATACACGTCATTGTCCTGACCGATACGCTGACACCTGCCTATCCTCTGCTCTATTTTCTGCACATTCCACGGCAATTCATAATTGATAATGAACGAACAGAACTGCATATTGAAACTTTCGCAAGCGCTGTCCGTCGCAATCAGAATGTTGCCGCGCTTTTGCCACGCCTCTATGCTGCTTTCATCTTCAAAGAGCGTTGTCTTATATTTCGTGTACTTACCAAGCTGCTTAAATATGTACTCCTGCGTCTGCCTGTTTTCTGTGAACACGACAACCTTCTGCGGCTGACCTTTTTCTTTTATCGCCGCAAAGCCCTGCTCAAGCCCACGCAAAAAGGTTGCCCACTTGCTTGAATCGACAATGCTTGTCGCAAGGTCAAGCATAACCTTTATTTCTTTGGCTTCTTCAAGCGCTTCCGCATTTCCCATTTGGTTGAGCCTGAAAAACACTCCCGAAAGCGTTTTGCTTAACGCATATATACTCGACGAAAACAATTTGAACAGCATCAGATTGAGTTCATAGGTATCCATATCGGGGAAAGCAAGTTTTTTTGGCTTGTCCACATACTTTGAAAGCAGTTCAAGCAACTTCTTTTCGTTTTCGTTCAGTTCATATTCCTGCGTATGAATTACTCTGTCCGGCAACTTCACATCGCCGCGCACCTGATTGCGCAGCGTTCGGAATGTAAACGGCATAAGCCGCTCGCGAAGTTCTTTGTAATTTTCAGGCTTTTTATAGTACCTTTTATAAAATGCCCGCTCGTCCGTAAAAACGGTGTCGTCGATGAAGTTGACAAGTCCGTACAAGTCCATTACGTTGACCTGCATCGGCGTTGCCGTAAGCAATAATTTTTGCACCCCGTCAAAAGCGTTGTGAAGATTTGTTGCCGTGCGGTTTTCTCCCGTATAATATTTGCGTAGCCTGTGCGCCTCCTCGAACACGGCAAGATCCCATTTAATTTTTGAGAGACTTTCACACTCTTCTGCCGCCTGCGTGTAGCTTATCAGAACAATTTCGTCTTTTGTCTCTGACTCAAAATCTTTTTCTATGACCTTACACGGCAAATCGAACTTGTCCGAAATAAGCCTTTGCCATTGCGGAATAAGGAGCGGCGGAACGACCACCGCAATTTTGTTTCGTCCCGAATAGTAATACTGCGCAATCACAAGCATAGCCTCGATTGCTTTGCCAAGCCCAACCTCGTCACATAGAATAAACCCCTTTGAAAACGGATTTGAAACAGCAAAATACGCCGCAGCAATCTGATGCGGATACACTTCAATCCCCGACTTCAAATAAACGGGTATCAGCTTCTCAATTTCGCCAAACTTACTTTCCTTTGTTAGCCTATGGGCAAGATATTTGGCTTGACTTACAGCACTAATCATCGAATTCTATTCCGTTTTTTGCGCAATAATCATAGAACTTCTTTACTGCTGCATACTGCGGTTTGCCCTTACTGTTTTCCCAACGATTTACCGTTGAAAAGGCAATCCCTAATTCTTTGGCAAGCATTTGCTGACTAAGATGAAGTTTTTCTCGAACATACTTTACCTTGTCACTGAACGACACGTTTTTCACCTCAAAAATCATTAAATATTTTATTAGCTCACAAATTTTTCTATATTTGAATTAATATGATTTAAATTTTGTTTTATATAAGTGATGATATAGCCATTTCTGTAATAAAACGCATTTCTCACCTATTTTTATATTTTTATTCCACATTTTATCATATCTTTGGCAATACCACCCTCGCCATTCTTTCCATACCGATATCGCAGAGGGAGTAATTGTCTTAGATTTTTTATATTGTTTTCTAAGGTATCACTAACCATATTTCCGACTTTGCATTCTTTAAAACTATGCGTTAAAAGAAATTTATGATGGCTGACGGCGTTTCTCAATTCGACCACTGCATTTAGATTATCTTCAGAACCTACCTCTTCGTCAAAAATCTCCTTTAAATCTTCTTGTGGCAAATTTTTTACTTGATTAATCAAAGTTCCAAAATCTGTGTCTTGTAAAACTTCGAATAAATTTGGCCTTTTTTGCAAATTTGTTTTTATTTTATTCCATGGCGCTTTTCCATCGATCCAAAAATTCTGATGTATGTTACCCTGGTATTTGTTTGAAATATAAGCCCTGATATATTCTTCAAGCGTTGCCAAATATGTATACAGTTTGTATCTTAAATTTTTATCCTCTTTCAATTTCTGAGAGATGATGCTCCACTTTATTTTGCTTCCTTCTAAAAAATCAAATTGAAGATAATCCATTATCGCACAATGAATTTCAACACCTTTAACATCAAGATAAAATTCGCAATCATCTTTATCTTCTTCCGAATCAACTTCTATAAATTGCATTAATTGTTCTTTAGTCATTTAAATGATTCCTTTGATAATAATTGTTTACTTCTTGATAAAAAATTACTATTGATGCTATACGTTGATCTTCGGGCTTTGCCTTTTCGATTTTAATCATTGGAAGCATATATTCTTTTAGCAATTCATCTTTTTGTGACAGTGAAAGTTTATTGAATCTATCATAGATATAAGAATTTTTACTTGGCAATTCCACCCAAGTATATTGACTTGGGCCATTTCTTCTGATTCTTTTCTCTTCGTCTATACTGATTATCACAAAATCAAAAGAGAATTTTTCTAATGACGCTTCAAAACATTCCTGACCTTTTGAGCATCTTACCGTCACAACGGTAGTTGAATCTTCTACTTTTTCCCCTTTATTTTTCAAATCAGTAAATGCTCTCAAAAAATCTTTCTTTATTTGTGTCGGATCGCCATCTCCATCTTTTGAGTTTTTTGTTAAAACAATTTGAAAATCCAAATCATATTTTCCATTATCGTCTTTTACAATACACCTGCGTTTTCGTGATCCGATGATTTTACAGAAAAACTTGTAGTGTCCGTCTATTTTTTTGTGTTTTCTTACCTCTTCAATAAGTTTATGTGCTCTTTGCCTGGCTTCTTTGCTTTCTCTGTGTGTTACTAAATTTACCATTCTTCCCTCTAATCTTGTATCGATTTACTGCTTCTGTTATATAAACTTTAATTATATTAAAATTATAGCAAAATTATGCGATTAAGTCAATATTGAAAGAAAAATTTTTAACAACTAATCACATAAATACCGACTGCCAAACGACAGTCGGTACAACGAATTTGCTGTTTATTTACCTATTTTTAATAAATCCCCAAGGATATTTACCTTGTGATAAACTATTAGTGTCCATATTTGGACCACCTCCTATATAATAAATTCAAAATCTTGGCGGATTTCAAATTTATTATATCACGGAGGCTTTTTATTTTGCTGTAAAGCTGTAAGCTTTTTGGAACCACCCGCATAGCAGGTGTTTTTTATACTCAAAAGATACTTCGGTGAATTATCTTTTGAGGCTTAAAAATAATGTCCTTACCGAAGTAAGAGCATTTGTTTTTTGCTAAAAGTCATTTGTTTTACATGCAGCCGCCCAATGTCAAAATAACCTGTGTATGTTTGTATCCTCTATTTTTATTGCTACATTCCATAACAATAAAATAATCGTCATCATCTTCGGCTTTTACCACAATTCCCTGTGAATAATCGGTTTTCCAAAGTGGCTTTATTCCATAATATGAAGAAACAAATTCATTTGTTGGATTAGGGATATCTATATTAAAGCCATTTTCAAATAGCCATGCGTGATAATTCTTAATAGCTGGAGGTGGTCCCATCATTTGAAAAGACATCAATATTGCGCTTTGGAATTCTATTTCAGCTTCAATATTTATTACATATTGTTCTGTTGGATCAAGTTCATACCCATTGTTTGAAATTAAAGTGCCTGCATTCTCATTCAATTTTATCTTTTTCATAATGTCCCCACTACTCTTCTTCTGGTCGTGTACCCGAATATGGCTGTTTTTTTGACACAAATTCATCAACAGCCAAGAAGGATTTGCCTAATTCATTCAAACTAAGTATCAACATATACTCAGCAACTTCTCCCGAATGATCTACGCTACGCATTGGATTGAGTTTTTTGCGAAAGTCTTCAAACGCTTCCCCAACAATAAGCCACTCTTCATCTTCCCTATCATAAAAACAATGTAAGTCACGCCAATGATTTTCATCGTCATCCAAATAAAACTCATCATCCGCGGAAAAATTTGCCCACGGAAAGAGTTTTGGAAAAACTTTTGTATAAGGGGTATACGGAAACCAATATGGATATGAATACTTTTCTATTTTTTCGCCATCATCTACTATTAACTCTGTATTCCCTTTCCCACTGCTTTTATTTACCCATTCAGATGAATGCAATTTAACTATGCCGCCGTTGTTAATGATTTGCATGAATCTTTTTTGTGACAATAAAAAGTTGTAATTCGTTATATGTTCTGGCAAATTTGTAAATGAAAGCAATTTTTCGTTAGAAGAAGTATCCAAAAAAACTTGATCAATTGGTACTTTTACAAAAAAACCTTTCCCTTCTCCTTCTTTTGTTCTTTTAATGGTTTCAGTGGTCAGTTTTTGCCAAATACACATTTTATCTTCGGTATTATATAAAACAACTATACAAGGCAAGGAATTCATTGTCCAATAATTATATTGTCTTTCATTTATATCGCGAAAGATAATACAATTCTCTTTTTTCTCTTTGAACCAACTTGCCCCAGACTTTATTTGCAATGCAAGAAGTTGTTTTGATTTGCCGGAAGAATCAATAAATTCCATATGCGCATCAATTCCAACGTCATCTATCGGTTGCTCCCTAAACATCCAGTTATTACTTTCTGCAATTTCATTACAGTGACTAACGCCTATTCTTTCTTTATGGTTTGCCATAATTCTCACCCCTTTCGGTTTCTTATATTATAGCATATTTTTCCGATTTTTTCAATTTGTTCTGCGTGGCAAAAGAAAAGTCGGAACAGGTTATCCTATCCCAACTTCTTCTTTCAAAATTATAGACATCTTACTCTTAGAAATCTTATTGATTTCTTATTCCCATCGGAAAAAACACGCGGAGAGAGCGGAACAAACCGCGGTAACCCCAAGCATTACACAAATAGGTAGCAATATGCTATTCGCACCGATACCAAGGAACATATTTTTCATCATCGTTAGCCCCTGTGTCAAATGGAATACACTAACGACCTGTTGCATTGCCTTTGGCATAACCTCGATCGGAAGCGTCGTCCCGGAAAGAACAAGCATCGGGAAATAAAGGACGCAGGCAATAACGCTTGCTTGTTTTGTATTCTTTGCAATACCGCCCACCAACATACCAATTGACAGAGTTGAGAGCATTGTAAGTGCCCAACTGCCGAGAAATGCCCAAAACGAACCATGTAGTTTTACGCCCCACAAGAGTGCGACAATGGACATCGTTGCAAGGGACAATGCACAGTAAATGACGTACATAGCAAGTTCCACGCCGAGTATGAATACAGGACTGACAGGTGTAACGCGCAATCTTTTGAGAATTTTCATTTCTCGTAAGCCCGATACCGCAAGTGGCAGTCCCATCAATCCGCTTGCGCAAATAGCAATCGCACTGACCGCTCCGAAAGACTGTTCCAAAGCAGTATAATTCGCCCCGTCATAAGCAGTTTTTGCGCCATATACAATTCCGAGAATAATGAACACTATAAGTGGCATAATCACGGCAAAAATCACCATATTCATATCTCGCAAACTGAGTTTCAGTTCGGTTTTCAAAAACGTAAAAAATCTTTTCATACGTCCGCCTCCTCGTTGGCAAGTCGCAAATACGCATCCTCAAAGCGTCCGCATCCGCATTTTGTCTTTGTATCTTTCACTGTTCCGCGAAAAACAGAAGTGCCGTTTTTAAGAATACAAATTTCGTCGCACAATGCTTCTACTTCATCCATAAAATGGGAAGTCAAAAATATTGTAAGACCTTGATCTTTAAGCGATTCTAGCGTTTTTCAAACTCCTCGCCTTGCCTCTGCATCGAGTCCCGTTGTCAATTCGTCAAGAAAAACAAGTTCGGGATTCGGAATAAGCGCAAGCACGATAAAAAGCCTTTGGCGTTCACCACCAGAAAGACTTTTCACCGCAGCTTTTGTTTTATCACCAATGCCGAACTGCTCACAAAGCGTGCGCCAATCGGCAGGTTTGCGATAAAGACTTGCCGTTTCACTGCATAGTTCAGAAACCTTAATCTCTTTTTGATAATCATCCTCTTGGAACTGTACGCCGATGCGTTCAAACAACGAGCGACGTTGCTTTTTCGGATCTTGTCCAAGCAATCGAACCGTTCCCTCGTTAGCCTTCTTCGTGCCGAGTATGCACTCTATCGTGGTGCTTTTCCCCGCACCGTTTGCTCCGAGTAGTCCGAATACCATACCTCTTTTCACCGAGAAATTCAAATGATTGACTACGGTTTTCTCTCCATATGTTTTCGTTAATCCTTCAACAAAAATCGCTTCGCTTATTTCTGAATCCTCCGCACGGCTCTCAGCTCAATGTATCCGCGTTGTCCGCGAGGTTCTAATTGAATGCGCGGATTTTCATCGTCCCAAAGGTAACCGATGACGGACGGATCGTAACTATCCATTGCCGTTTGTACGGTGCGGATAGCTTCGCAATAATCTTCTTCGCGGAAAGATGGTCCTTGAAACATAAGATATTCGGCTTCGGGCAGATAAATGGTTTAAAAACCATCGGGAATTTTTCCCACATAGTCGGTTTCGACCTCAACACCTTGCACATAGGTGGATGTATTCGGCTTTTTGTATTTTTCGGGTAACCACATGGAAACTGGTTCTCCACAGAGCGATTTCATGCTCATGAGAATACCCCAAACGTCACAACTAACTTCTTCGCAGTAGGGGAAGTAGTCCGTAGCCTGCTTGCCGCGTTTGATAATACACAGGCGTTCCGGCTTATGGATAACCTGTATAAAAATAGGTTGAATGTTTGACACGTCGATGTCCTCCTTTTTTAGTTCTCGATATTTTGCACCGTAAGGAATAAAGAAGGTGACAGGAACGGGATTTTTCATATAATCGCTGGGATTCAGTCCAAATTCTCTGTAAAATGCCCGTGTAAAGGTATCCACATTGGAAAATCCTGCGTCAAACGCCGCATCAATGACCTTTACGTTACCGCTTTTAAGTTGTTTAGCCGCTTGAGTAAGCCGATATTTACGAATATACTCGGTCGGTGTCAGCCCAAGAAAGTCACGGAACAGTCGATAAGAATACCACGGAGAAAACAACGATGCGCGCGCCAAGTCCGACAAATTGATTTCTTCTGCATTATTCTTTTCGATATAGTCCTGCATTCGCTGGACAGCCAAAATCTGTTCTTTCATATTCCTTCAACTCCTTACAGGCAATAATTATACCACAGACGACAATTTTTTTCTCGACTTTCCTTGCCTATTTAATTTTTCAGTTTTAAAAACTCAAAGGTTCAATTCTATCTCAACAGTTTTTCATAAGTGAAGTTTTTTGCAACACCCTTCATAAGCAATACGTCAAGTATTACCAAAACGCACCCCAATCCAAGGAGAAGCCATGCACTTATCAATATAACACCTGTGAATTGTCCTATGACCAGCGCGAGGATCGGAAAAATAAAAAAAGTTTGACACATTTTACTGTATCAAACTAATGCATTCTTAATGTGTGGAATAACCTATTTTAATACAATTTGCGTACACCTTCTAAAAAGTGCGTACAGTTAGTTAAAAATGCGTACAACAAATAAAGTAAAACCTCCCAACATAGTAGGAGGTAAAAATAATTGTTAACGTTACCAAATGCGCTCTTTTTTTAACGAGTCGATAACACGACGCTAAACTTGTATCTCCTTGCCATTTACGAACTTGCATGTAATGGTTTTGTCCCTGTTAACCGTGGCTGTTTCAACCATCAATATCCACGCATCTTCTGACCATTCTTTAAAATAATCACCTGCTTTTTCATAGTCTCAAGATAAGCTCGCATTTTAGTTGCCTTGCCTGATGGCGTAACTTACTGATGCCGGTAATCTTAGCTTATCAACTATGGCAAAACTAAAAAAAGGTGAGAATCTAACAACAGATGTACTTTGTAGAATTTGTAAAGCACTAGAATGCGATTTTAAAAATATAATGGAACATGTAAGCGACTAAAAAAAATAGCGACCTAACTCGTAATCGAACTAAGTCGCTTTAATTTTGTTTTTTACTAATATTATTTTAGATCCTCAAGTCTTTTTTTTGCAACGTCGCACCAGTGAGGCTCTATCTCTATTCCTATCCATTTAATTTTGTGCCCTTGTAAATTTAGTTTTTCGCAACAAACACCTAATGTACCAGAACCATGAAACGGATCTAAAATTACCCCTTCATATTTTCCTTCTTTATTTTTAGGACAAAAAGCTTTAATTAATTCAGTAATTAGAGACTCAGGCTTTTGCGTTGGATGATCTGTTTTTTCTTCTTTAAAAGCTTTACCTGCTAAGGTAGGAAATGACCAAACATCGCCTCTCATTGCTCCCAATGGATTTGGTTCCCATTTCTTTTTTTCACCATTCTTATCTCTATAGTAAACTGGATTTTTTAGTCTTTCTGTACTCTTGTATGGGATTCTGACATCATCTGTATTATATGTCCATTTTTTGGATGATTTAGAAAACCAAAGAAATGGTTCATATTGTGTTAAAGGAGAATTTGTCGTACGACTAAATCCATTTTCGTAATACCAAATATTCATTCTTCTATAATGCAAACCAGATTCATACATTATACTTTGAATAAATCCTATATAATGATGAATTCCAAACCAAATAATACTTCCATTATCTTTTAGCAATTCTTTACAAGTGCAGATTCGTTCACGTGATACTTTCAAAAATTGTTCAAGCGAAAGCTTATCACTATCATTTCCAAAGTCCTTGTTTAAATTATAAGGCGGATCTGTAAGGATTAAGTCTACTTTAACATTATTTTTTACCATCTCTTTGAGAATTGAATCCGAGTTTCCGCATATCAAACCTTCATACATCATATATATTACCTATCCTTCCTAAATATCAAAATATATTGATGATGAATATTTTCTACATATGCAAATGGATAGCCATACGGCAATAAACTTTTATGATTTTGAATCAATATTTTTGTGCCAGCAAGATATATGTGATACCCATCTGGTGTGTTAGCTTTATTAAGTCTTTGTATTAAATCACTATGAAAACTAACATATTCCGACTTATTTCTAAAATCCGAGACAACTAAAGCCATATATTTTTTTGGTTTTAACACTCTCGCACATTCCAAAAATATATCATTAACTAATACATTTAAAAACTCGTCGTAAGATTTAATATTAGCTAAATCATTAACATCGTTGTCTGAATAATTTGTCGCTAAATTATTGGAAAGCCTTTCTTGTTTTACCTTATGATCTGCTTTCTTGTTTAAAATAGACCAATAAGGAGGACTAGTAACGACAAAGTCAAATGAGGCATCATCAATCTGACGAAGTACATTTCTTGAATCTCCTTGAATAAACGAATGATTTTTTGATGCGCCTAATCCAATTTCAGTTTCTAAACGTTCTATTGCAAGATTATGCCACTTTTGTTGAAGTTCAATACTTGTGCACTTTCTACCTAAAATTTCAGAAGCTTTAGCAGTTGAACCGACACCTCCAAATGGATCTAAAACACTCATTCCTTTTTTTGTAAAGAATGCTATTAAATGTGATATATCTTGAAATGAATATGGAGCTGGATGCTGCCTTTCAATTTGAGCATGAGGGTGCTTAGAACCTAATCCACGCTGATATAAAAAGCTCTTTGTTTCGGGCATCCATTGTGATCCATTTAAATCATTTAAAGTATTTCTTGGATCGACAGGTTTATTTGGATTTTCATCGAAATTTGATAAATTTAGTTCTTCATTTTCTTCATTAGTATTTGATATAGAATCATTTTTTTCCACAGTCATTTTTTCTCCTGATAGTTGATATGGTTTTTGTGGAGCAACAAATGTTTTGCTTTTTTCTTTATATGAATCTAATTCACTTTTATTAAATCGTCTTTGCCCACCAACAGTTTTTATTGGATGTAAGATTCCTTGTTCTTCCATTCTGTATATTGTAGAGACACTTACCCCAAGGTAATCAGCTGTTTTTTTTGTTGATAATAAATACTCGGTCATTTTTCTATCCTCCGATAATAATATTATATCATAATAAAAAACATTAGTCAACACTATTCAACACTATTCAATAATATTCATAAGCCCAGTTATTTTATTGGTTCGAAAATTCCCATAAATTTTTCAGAAACATTAATTTTTCTTTCTAAGGAGGCTTCTATTTTATCTCTCAAAATTTTATTATCAAAGTCAATATAATACATTAAATCATCTAACCTCGCTGCTAAAAAATTCCATATCAATATCATCATCGCTCCAATTGATAAAGTTTGAATTTTGATTGATTCAACATTTGAAATATCCTTAATAACCTGCCAGTATCCCTGCCTTGCATTAGGCAGTTGAAGGCAAATCACTAAAGGAAAATTTTCATTTTTTCTTATTTGATAACGCATACTCATTGTTGCTATATCATCCAAAATGGCCCTTGAAGCATCAAGTGTATCTCTACCAAACTCAATTTCAACAGCGCCTATTTTTCCTAATTTTGTTTGATATACTGCATCCATTCTTGTATAAACATCACCAGTTCTACGCTTTCCCGAATTATAACCCAAGCCAATCAACAAATTGCGTCCCATTAAATCGCAATTTTTATATTCTATTTTTTTGAGTTTGTGATATATATTTTCAAATAAATCATCAGACTCTTTTAGCATGCATCCGCCTCGTTTAATAGTTAAAAGTCCATCAATCATTTTTGACTGCTCTAACAATGATTTCTCGTCTAAGAAAACGCTCAGAAATTCATCTTGCGATTCACTTAGCTTTATTTCACCTTTTTCATCAAAATATAATGCACCAACTGGGCATCTTTGAACGCATAATCCACACTTAACACATTTTTGAACGTCAATTTTCACTGCATTGCTTTGTCTGTCAATTTTCAAAGCTCCCACTGAACAAACAGTAACGTTTTTGTCAAAGGGAAAATCTGTTAAATTCAATGTCTCAACTTCACATTTGTTATAAAAACAACATCTTTTATTTTGGCAATTCAAACACCCTGCTGCAAATCTATGTCCGCTCTCGCTTGTTAAGGTTGCGGGGTTTCCTTGATTAAATTCAATATTTATAACTTTTGATTTTAGAAGAAATAATATGCTATCATTTCTTTCTTTTTTAAATACTTGCATGTGTTAATCCCTCCAAATCAAATATTTTTTCTAAATCAATTCCTTTTCCGTTGATTAATATACTAACCGCTATTGAAAGTAATGAGTTAAAATCAAGGACACCTATCTTATATTCAAACGTACATTTTATATTTTCTATTAAATCAGCCACTTCAGCCCTTTCGTTTGGCAAGTAATAACCTACAGCCAGTGATGTTGTTGCTTTATCAGTTATAAACGTTTTTCTAGATAATAATATTATTTTATTTTCTAACGCCTGCCTTATTGCTTTAATCGATAAATGTGTTTCTTCTGTAGGTGATTTTATTTCAATAGGTATACTTCTTTTATCATCTTTAATAATAGCATCCCAACGTGCACCATTATCTCCAGCTCTAGAATAACTACAATCGAAGCCCATTATCTTAAACAAAGTTGCTATTAAAGGATAGAATGTTGATTGATTTGCGTTACGATAAAGCTCAAACAAATCATTTACAATTTGTTCACTTGTAAGGCCATCATTATGTAGTTTTTTAACCGTTTTTATAAAATTAGCATCTTCCGAATTTATAAGTTCTTCTTTAGTTGCATTACTAAAAATGCCTAATTCTATTGTTGAAAGATTATATTCTCTATTTTTCTGTCCTATATGCATTTTAAATGTGTTTGTGGAAACAGATATTGCGTTGGCTTTTGCAGTACCAATATTTAACGCCTCTTCAACTTGCAATCTTCTAATTGTTTGACACGGAGAAAATAATATATCATGCCCATCTAACAATACTTTGCAAGTTTCCGTATCCCTTTCTATAACTTCTTTAACGCTGTCTAAATTATATCTTGCTCTTATCAACATTCTATATGTACCTAATCGAATTAAAGCATTTTGTACATTGGTGTCACATATCTCAAAATCGTTTAATCGAATGTCGGTCATATCTTTTATTTCTTCATACACTTGACGACCATGATTAGTAATTTTGATACATGTCATCGATATATTATAAAGTGTAATATCCTTAATAGTTTCAACCCACCCACACGACTTCATAAATGCGATAGGAAGTCTAGTACAATTATCAACAGGAGTTTCTTTCATACCTAAATCAATAGCCAATTGTTTAAATGCAGACTTTAATCTGGAAATGTCACCTCTGATATTTTTGATTTTAATTATCATTTTATGATACTGTTCTTCATTATTGTCATCAATACTCATTGGCCCGATACACAATTCATGCTTATACATAGTTCCACCAAGATCAATCAAAGTGCGTAAAGCACATTTAAAAAAACGAACTTGTTCTGTGTAACTCATCTTGTTTGTTAGTTGTGTTGGATTATTTATTCCAAGCACACACTGTTCATATAATTGTGAACAATCTCCTTCAGATAAGGCGATATGAGCTCCAATATAAGTAAAACATAATGGATATGATGCTTTTAAATTATACGGCGTTACCCAGCCAAGCATTCTAAATACCTCGGCATACATTTTTGCATTCATCTTTGCTGAATTCAGCGATTCTTGATCAGTATGAGAAAGTTCAATTGCTTGAGTACCAGCATAACCATACGCTGTCATTAATTTGCTTTTTGCTATTACTAATGCCATATCATCTAATGAGAAAAACTCCTGTTGTGATAACGCACTATATAGTTCTTTAATAACCTGAATTTGAGTTGAATATTCAGTTCCCGGGTTTCTAAACCTTATCACAATATCACCATCTTATATTCGTATTAAACTTCTAGTTTTATAAAAACTGGCATTTAAACCAATTTTTGATTCTTGAATATGCCTATTTGCTAACAACATGTTCAGAAATTCCCCATTCATCAAAATATTTTTCTAATTTTCGTTTAATTTTCATTGTTGGCTCATTTTCGCCAGTTTCCCATCTTGCAACAGAAGCAATAGAAACACCTAGCTCTTTCGCAAATTCTGATTGAGTTAAAAGCATTTTATTCCTTAGTTTTTTTATTATCGTTTTATAATCCATAAATTTACCTCCTGTAGAAGTATCGAAAATTTATCTAAATTATATCACTTTTTTCTCAAATTGTCTATTATTCGACAATATTAATCCACAATATTATCATATTTTTCTCAAGTGATTTTTAATATTATACTTTTCGTTCCGTAGCAGCACCTATCGTTCTGTTGATAAGGTTTTCGTTCCGTAGCAAAATGCAAAAAGAAAAAGAACCTCATAAAAATGACGTTTGGCACTTCTACAAGGCTCTATAGTTTGCTGGCGGAAAGGATAAAAGTTCCTATCCGCAATGAAAAAAGGTCTGACACAATTTGTATCAAACCTATGCTTTT
>ENA-OPCY01000596-OPCY01000596.1-human-gut-metagenome-genome-assembly--contig:-NODE-596-length-26036-cov-2.707940_pt1 | contig 26036 bp, 33 predicted proteins | sample MGYA00241568_ERZ501487 | MGnify/ENA primary metagenome ERZ501487 (study PRJEB25962, sample SAMEA2042574) | human gut metagenome | biome: human gut; feature: human-associated habitat; material: faeces... | reverse complement strand
TCTGGAACTTCTGATGCTTTACCATTTCCAACACCTACATGACCATTTCCGTCACCAACAACTACTACGGCACTAAATCTAAAAGTTCTACCACCTTTAACAACTTTGGCAACTCTGTTTATTGCAACAACTTTTTCTTTTAACTCTTTTTCTTCCATAGGTTTTAGTTTTCCTCCTTCTTTAATCTACTAAAATTTAAGTCCGCCTTCTCTTGCAGATTCTGCTAATTCTTTAACTACACCATGATAGATATATCCTCCACGGTCAAAAACTACTGTTTCTATTTTTTTGTCAGCTGCTTTTTTAGCTATTAATGTACCTAATTCTTTAGCTGCTTCTTTATTAGCATGTTTTGTTTTGATTTCTTTATCTAATGTAGAAGCAGATACTAATGTTTTACCAGCAACGTCGTCAATAACTTGTACATATAAGTTTGCGTTACTTCTGTAGATACATAGTCTTGGTCTTTCAGCTGTTCCGGAAATTTTTGTTCTAACTCTTATATGTCTTCTTGTTCTTTCCATTTTTCTATCTGTTTTCTTAACCATTTTTATTCTCCTTTCTCTAAATTCGAATTTCTAGACTTCAAAATTAATTATAAACGAGTATAACTAGGCAACCAAATTCAAAATTTTTGAGGCGTACTGGTGTACGTTGATAAAATTTTGAATGCAGGTTAACGACGTTAGACGAAGTTTAGAATTAATTTTATTTACCAGTTTTACCCTCTTTACGTCTAATAACTTCATCAGCATATTTAATACCTTTTCCACCATAAACTTCTGGTGGTCTTTTAGATCTTACTTCTGCTGCTGTTTGACCTACTAATTCTTTATCAATTCCTTTTACAATAATTGTATTTGCATTTGGAACATCAAAAGTAATACCTTCTGGAGCTTCTACAATTACTGGATGTGAAAATCCTAAAGATAGATTTAATCCTGTTCCTTGTTTTGCAACTCTATATCCAACTCCATTAACTTGTAGCTCTTTACTATATTCATTAACTACACCTGTTATCATATTATTAATTAATGTTCTTGTTAATCCATGTAAACCTCTGTTAAATGGTTGATCATTGATTCTTGTAACATTTATTGTATTTCCTTCCATTGATACAGAAACATTATTGTGTATTTCTCTTTCTAATGTACCTTTTGGTCCTTTTACAGTAATGTGTTTTCCGTCTATTTTAACTTCAACACCTTCTGGTACTGTAATAGGTTTATTTCCTATTCTTGACATGTTAGGTTTTTCCTCCTTCTTCTACTATTTTATGTATTACCAAATATAAGCTAATACTTCTCCACCAATTCCTAATTCTCTAGCTTGTTTATCTGTTTTTAATCCTTGTGATGTAGAGATTATAGCAATTCCTAATCCGTTTAATACTTTTGGTAATTCGTCTTTTGATGCATAAACTCTTAATCCTGGTTTACTAATTCTTTTTAAACCATCAATTACTCTTGTTCCTTTTTCATCATATTTTAGAGTAATTCTTATGATACCTTGTGCATCATCTTTTATTTCTTCATAAGATTTTACATATCCTTCATTTGTTAATATTTCAGCAATTCCTAATTTTAATTTAGAAGCTGGGATATCAACTGTTTTATGTTTTGAACTATTTGCATTTCTTATTCTAGTTAACATATCTGCAATTGGGTCTGTAATATTCATTTAAATATTTCCCTCCTTTTTTCATTTTTTCTATATTAATTGTACTAAAATTTTACCAGCTAGCTTTTTTAACTCCAGGAATTTCTCCTTTATGAGCTAATTCTCTAAAGCAAACACGGCAAATTCCATATTTTCTTATATATGAATGTGGTCTACCACAAATTTTACATCTGTTATATTCTCTAGTTTTATATTTTTGTGGTCTGGCTTGTTTAATTTTCATTGAAGTTTTAGCCATAGTTTTTCTCCTTTCCTTTGACTAATTAATGATTAATTTTTAAAAGGCATTCCTAGAAGTTTTAATAATTCTCTTGCTTCTTCGTCAGTTGTTGCTGTTGTAGCAAATACGATATCCATACCTCTTAATTTGTCTACTTTATCATATTCGATTTCTGGGAATATTAATTGTTCTTTAATACCCATTGAGTAATTTCCTCTACCATCAAATGAATGAGCTGAAACTCCTCTAAAATCTCTAACTCTTGGAAGAGCTACATTGAATAATTTGTATACGAAGTCATACATTTTATCACTTCTTAATGTAACTTTACATCCAATATTTGCTCCTTCTCTTAATTTGAATGCAGCGATTGATTTTTTAGCTTTTGTTATTACTGGTTTTTGACCTGTAATTTGTGTTAAATCTTTCATTGCATTTTCTAAAGCTTTTGGATTTTCTTTTAAATCTCCTAATCCAATATTTATTACTACTTTATCAAGTTTTGGAACTTGCATAATTGATTTATATTCAAACTTTTTCATTAAAGCTGGTACTACTTCATTATTATATTGTTCTCTTAGTTTTTCCATTATGAAAACTCCTCCTTTCTATTTTAATTTAGCTCCACATTTTTTACAAACACGAACTTTTTCATCTTTTTCTACTTTATATCCTACTTTTGTAGCTTTTCCACATTTAGAACATACTACATTAACTTTAGCTGCTGGAATACTGCATTCTACTGCTATAATTCCACTTTCATCTCCTTGTTTTCTAGCTTTAACATGTTTTTTTCTAACATTAACGCCTTTAACAACGATTTTATCAGCTTTTGGTATAACTTCTAAAACTTCTCCTGTTTTACCTTTATCATTTCCAGATAAAACTTGAACGTTATCTCCTTTTTTGATTTTCATCAGAGCTTGCCTCCTTTTCTTAATTTTTAAAAGTTCTCTATATTATTTCGAAAATTATTATAATTTTTTCTTCACTTTTCCCAAATTTTCTTTTTTGTAAAAGCAGTCAAATTGGTATATTGTGCATTTTTAGGAATTAGTTACAAGCCGAAGGTGTACTTTTTGTACATCAAGGTTTGTGGCTAATGACTAAAATGTGCAAGATGCCGATTTCAATGCTTTTTATAGAACCTCTGGAGCAAGTGAAAGAATTTTCATATAATCCTTCTCTCTTAATTCTCTTGCAACTGGTCCAAAAATACGAGTTCCTTTTGGTGTTCCATCTTCTTTTATAATTACAGCTGCGTTTTCATCAAATTTTATATATGAACCATCTGATCTTCTTAATCCGTTTTTAGATCTTACGATAACAGCTTTTACTACATCACCTTTTTTTACAACTCCACCTGGTGTTGCTGATTTTACAGAAGCAACTATTACATCTCCTATGTTTGATGTTTTTCTGTTAGAACCACCTAAACATCTAATGCACATAATTTCTTTTGCACCTGTGTTATCTGCTACCTTTAATCTTGTTTGTTGTTGTATCATTTATGGTTCCTCCTTTCTTATTTTATAATTGCTTTTTCTACAACCTCAACTACTCTCCATCTTTTATCTTTAGAAAGTGGTCTAGTTTCCATTACTTTTACTTTGTCACCAATTTGGCAAACATTTTCTTCATCATGAGCTTTTAATTTATATGTTGTTTTTACTGTTTTACCATATTTTGAATGACTTACATTTCTTTGAACAGCTACTACAACTGTTTTATCCATTTTGTTTGATAATACAGTTCCTATCATAACTTTACGAAGATTTCTTTCCTCCATTTAGTTTTCTCCTTTCCTCTTTCTAGTGTTTAAACTAAAAATCGTTTTATATCTGCTTATAATTATGCTTTTTTAGAGTCTGCTATTTTTCTTTCTGTTAATACAGTATTTATTTTAGCTATATCTTTTTTAACTTCTTTTATTTTCATTGGATTATCTAATCCATTTGTAGCTAAACTAAATTTTAATTTGAATAATTCTGTTTTTAGTTCACCTAATTCTTTTTCTAGATCTGGTGAAGACATTTCTCTTATTTTATTTATCTTCATCATTTTCACCTACCTTTTCAGTTTCTCTAACTACGAATTTTGTTTTATTAGGTAGTTTTTGCATTGCTAAACGTAGGGCTTCTCTAGCTACTTCTTCTGATACTCCAGATATTTCAAACATTACTCTACCTGGTTTTACTACTGCTACCCAACGTTCTGGAGCTCCTTTACCTTTACCCATACGAGTACCGATTGGTTTTGCTGTTAATGGTTTGTCTGGGAATATTTTAATCCAAACTTTTCCACCTCTTTTTATATAACGAGTCATAGCAATTCTGGCTGCTTCAATTTGATTTCCTGTAACTAAAGCTCCTGTAACAGCTTGTATTCCGTATTCTCCATCTGTTACTCTATTTCCTCTTGTTGCTTTTCCTCTCATTCTACCTTTTTGCATTTTTCTATGTTTTGTTCTTTTTGGCATTAATGGCATTATTTATTTCCTCCTTCCACTTTCTTTTCTGGAAGAATTTCTCCTTTATAAATCCAAACTTTTACACCGATTTTTCCATATGTTGTGTCTGCTTCTGCAAATCCATAATCAATATCAGCTCTTAATGTTTGTAGTGGAATGTTTCCTTCTTTATAGAATTCTGTTCTAGCCATATCAGCTCCACCTAATCTACCAGAAACTGATGTTTTGATTCCTAAAGCTCCTGCTTTTACAGATTTTTGCATACATTGTTTCATAGCACGTCTGAATGAAATTCTTCTTTCTAGTTGACCAGCAATGTTTTCTGCAACTAATTGTGCATCTAAATCAACATTTTTAACTTCAACTATGTTTATGTTAATATCTTTTCCAATTAATTTTTTAAGTTCAGCTCTTACGCTTTCAACTCCTGCTCCACCTTTTCCAATTATAATTCCTGGTTTAGCAGCATATAAATTTACTTTTATAGCTTTTGCTGTTCTTTCTATTTCGATTTTAGAAATTCCAGCAAGATATAATTTTTTCTTTAAAAATTTACGAATCTTTTGATCTTCTACTAAATAATCTGCAAAATTTCTAGAATCTGCATACCATTTTGAGTTCCAATCTCTGATTACACCTACTCTAAATCCTGTTGGATGTACTTTTTGTCCCATGGATTTAAGCCTCCTTTTCTTTTAATACTATTGTTATATGACTTGTTCTTTTTCTAATTCTTACTGCTGAACCTTTTGCTGCTGGTCTAATTCTTTTTAGAGTTGGACCTTGGTTAGCATAAATTTCAGCAACATATAAATTCTCATGTTTCATATCATGATTATTTTCAGCATTTGCAATAGCTGATTTTAATAATTTTTCTAATATTTCTGATGATGCTTTTGGTGTAAATTTAACAATTGTTAATGCTTCATCAACATTTTTTCCTCTAATTAAATCTGCTACTATTTTAACTTTTCTAGCAGAAATTCTAGAATATTTTAAAGTTGCTCTTGCTTCGTTTTTTACAACTGTTTCTTGCTCTTGCACTATATTTCCCTCCTTAACAACTAATTTTTCTCATTAATTTATTTTCCAACTTTAGTTGTTTTGTCTCCTGCATGACCTTTGAATGTTCTTGTAGGAGCAAATTCACCTAATTTATGACCTATCATTTCTTCTGCTATATATACTGGAACATGTTTTCTTCCATCATGTACAGCAATTGTATGTCCAACCATTTGTGGATATATTGTAGAAGCTCTTGACCATGTTTTTAAAACTTCTTTGCTTCCATTTTCGTTCATAGCTTCGATTTTCTTTAATAATCTTTCTTCTACAAATGGTTTTTTCTTGCTTGATCTTGACATAAAGAATGTCCTCCTTCCTATTTACTGTTTCTTCTCTTAACAATAAATTTATTAGATAATTTCTTTTTATTTCTTGTTTTATATCCAAGAGCTGGTTTACTCCAAGGTGTTAATGGACCTGCGTGTCCTACTGGAGCTTTACCGTTACCACCACCATGAGGGTGATCTACTGGGTTCATTACAGAACCTCTAACTGTTGGTCTTATACCCATATGACGTTTTCTTCCGGCTTTACCAATTTTAATATTCTCGTGTTCGCTATTTCCAACTACACCTATTGTTGCTCTACATTTAATTAAGATTAATCTCATTTCTCCTGATGGTAATCTTACATGAGCATATTTACCTTCTTTAGCCATTAATTGAGCACTTTGTCCAGCAGCTTTTACTAATTTTCCACCTTGTTTTGGATTTAATTCTATATTATGAATTAATGTACCTACTGGTATATTGCTAATTGGCATACAGTTACCAGGTTTAATATCAACGTTTTCTCCTGATATAACTTTATCTCCATCTGTTAATCCTTGTGGAGCTAAGATATATGCTTTTTCTCCATCTTCATATTGGATTAATGCTATGTTAGCACTTCTATTTGGATCATATTCAACACCAATTATTGTTGCTTCCATATCATCTTTTATTCTTTTAAAATCTATAATTCTATATTTTTGTCTGTTTCCACCACCATGATGTCTTACAGTGATTTTTCCATATGAGTTTCTACCTGCATGTTTTTTCTTTTTAGCAAGTAAAGATTTTTCAGGAGTTTTTTTAGTTACTTCTGCAAAATCAGAAACTGTCATATTTCTTCTAGATGGTGTATAACCTTTAAAATGTTTTACTGCCATTTTTAATTCTCTCCTTTTTAATATTTATTTTCCGAGTTTTCTCTCGATATTTTAATTTGGAAGTTATTTAATTAAGCTCCCATAAATTCATCAATACTATCTTTGTATTTTTTGCTTATTTTTGTTACTTTTCCACCTTTAGCTAAATATGTTTGTTCGCTTGGGTTTGTATCTATTGTAACAATAGCTTTTTTCCAATCTGAAGTTTTTCCTGTATGGTATCCAACTCTTTTGCTTTTACCATTAACATTCATTGTATTTACTTTTAATACTTTAACTCCAAATAATTTTTCAATAGCTTTTGCTATTTCAACTTTTGTTGCTTTTTTGTTAACTTTGAAAGTGTATTTTCCTTCTTGTAATTCATCATTACTTTTTTCTGTAACAACTGGTGCTACTATAATTTCTTCTGGTAACATTATGCGTACACCTCCTCTAATTTTTTAACAGTATCTACTGGTAAAACTAGATTGTTGTATTTTAATAAATCAAATACATTTATATTGTTTGCAGAAATTGTTTTAACTCCTTCAATGTTTCTTGCTGACATAACAACATTTGTATTGTTTTCTGGAAGAACGATTAATGTTTTTCCTTCTAATTTTAATGCTGATAAAGCTTTTACCATTGATTTTGTTTTAATTTCTTTTAATTCTATTTTATCTAATACTGTTAATTCTTTTTCTAATACTTTAGAACTTAATACAGATCTTATAGCAAGTCTTCTTTCTTTTTTATTTACAGTATATCTGTATGAACGTGGTTTTGGTCCTAAAGCAATACCACCTTTAATCCATTGTGGTGCTCTTGTAGAACCTTGTCTTGCTCTACCTGTTCCTTTTTGTCTCCATGGTTTTCTACCACCACCAGAAACTTCTGATCTTGTTTTTGTACTTTGTGTACCTTGTCTTTGATTTGCTAAATAATTTTTTAGTACACTGTGAACTATAGCTTCATTTGGTTCAATTCCAAATACGTTTTCAGCTAATTCTATATCACTTACTTTTTTACCGTTTAAATCATATACGTCTACTTTTGGCATTTCGTATTCCTCCTTCCTTTCTACTTACTAGCTTTTACAGTTGATTTTACTTTTAGTATAGCTCCTTTTGGTCCTGGAACGCTTCCTTTTACTAATAGTACATTTTTGTCTGTATCAACTTTTACTATTTCTAAGTTTTGTATTGTTACTGTTACTTTTCCCATATGTCCTGGTAATTTTTTACCTTTGAAAACTCTACCTGGAGTTGATGTTGCACCCATTGAACCTGGTCTTCTGTGGTACATTGAACCATGTCCCATTGGTCCTCTGTGTTGTCCATGTCTTTTGATAACACCTTGGAATCCTTTACCTTTTGAAGTTCCTTGGATATCTACTTTTTCTCCTGCTTCGAAGATGTCAACTTTTACTTCATCTCCTACTTTGTAGTTCTCTACTGAATCTAATCTAAATTCTCTTAAATGTTTTTTATTTGGTAATTTTGCTTTTGCAAAATGTCCTGCTTCTGGTTTGTTGATGTGTTTATCTTTTACATCTCCATATCCTAATTGAATACTTTGGTATCCATCTGTTTCTACAGTTTTTATTTGAGCTACGATGTTTCCTTCTGTTTCTATAGCTGTTACTGGTATAACATTTCCTTTTTCGTCAAATATTTGTGTCATACCAACTTTTTTTCCTATAATTCCTTTTTTCATTGTTTGTTTTCCTCCTAACTATTGGCTGATATTTTAATTTTACATTCTTATATATGTATTATCAGCTTGGTTTTTGTTTTTGAATTATTTTGAATTTTATTGATATTTATAATCATTTGTATTAAATAAATCACAAAAATTATAATTTAATTTCTATATCAACACCAGCTGGTAATTCTAATTTCATTAGGTTGTCAACTGTTTTTTGTGTTGGGTAAAGAATATCAATTACTCTTTTATGTGTTCTCATTTCGAATTGTTCTCTTGAATCTTTGTATTTGTGTGGAGAACGTAAAATTGTTACTATTTCCTTTTGTGTTGGTAATGGAATAGGACCTGAAACCTTTGCTCCTGTTTTTTTAGCAGTATCTACTATTTTTTCAGCAGACTGATCTAAAACTACATGGTCATATGCTTTTAGTCTTATTCTAATTTTTTCACTTGTTGCTAAATTTGCCATTGTAATTTTCCCTCCTTTTATTGTTTTATTTTTTCGGCTTTTGCCGGAGATAGCAATTATTTGCTATCAAAATTACCGTGGCAAGTTAAAACGCACTCAGGTGTTTTGAAAAATACCTGTATAAAAACCCAAAATACGCATGATAATCTTGGGATAAGTGCTTTTTTATTTAGATAACTTACCGCCTGGTCTTTGCCATGACATACTCCGCTAAAGTTCCCTCCATACCTACTTGTTGTAAGAATGTAGCCACATTTAGTTTCATCGCTTAATTCATGCTTTTATATTATACAATGAATCACTTACAAAGTCAACCTTTTTTTACTATTTTCCAAATGATTTTGGGGACGGAGCAAAAAATCATTTTATAAAAACACATAAAAATATCCTAGTGCATAAATTAAACACTAAGATATTTTTTATTTTAAGATCAGTTTAAAAGGTTTAAATGATTTTTTGCTCCGTCCCCAAAATCACCAAAATCATCTTATAATTATCCTTTTATTATTTTGTCTATTGATTGTTTTCTTAAATCTTTTATTACTTCACAACTATGATTTAATTTAGCTTGTTCTTCTTCATCTAAGTCTAATTCTAATAATTCACGTACACCTTTACTATTTATTATAGCTGGTACACCAATATAAATATCATCTTGTCCATATTGACCATCTTTCAAATATGTTGATACTGTTAATATTGAATTTTCATTATTTAAAATTGCTTTTACTAATCTATTTAATGCCATTCCTATTCCATAATATGTCGCTTTTTTCTTTTCTATTATCTCATAAGCTGCATCTATAACACCTCTATGAATTTTGTCTAAATCTTTCATTGGATGATGATTATCTTTCATTATATCTTTTATACTTTTGCATCCAACATATGCATGTTTCCAAGGTACAAATGAAGAATCTCCATGTTCTCCCATTATATATGCATGTATATTTTTACTTGATACTTTTAAATAATCTGCTAATAAATAACGTAATCTAGCTGTATCTAAAACTGTTCCTGATCCGATTACTCTTGATTTTGGTAACCCTGACACTTCTGAAACTACATATGTCATTAAATCTACTGGGTTACTTGCTACAACTATTACTCCATCAAATCCGCTAGCCATAATGCTTTCTGTTATTTGTTTCATTATTTTTGTATTAACTTCTGCAAGTTCTAATCTTGTTTGCCCTGGTTTTTGTGCTATTCCAGCTGTTATTACAACTACTTGTGCATCTTTACATTCATCATATTCTCCAGCTTTTATAACCATTTTTTGTGGTGCATATGGTAATCCATGAGCCATATCCATTTCCTCACCTTTTGTTTTGTCTTTGTCAATATCAATCAGGATTAATTCATTAACTCCACCTTGATTTAACATAGAATATGCCATGCTCATTCCTACAAAACCTGTTCCTACTAAAACTACTTTTCCTTTTTTCATAAAAACCAACTCCTTATATATGTAGTCTTATTTTTGCGCATATATTATACCACTTTTTTTTCAATTTGCAAAAGATTTTTAAAATTATTTTACTTTTTCTGTTAATTATGATATAATTTGCAAAAATAATTCAAAGTAAGGAGTGCTTTATATGAGTTCAGAATCAAATAATAATACCACTACTTTGGCTGAAAATAAGGTTTTGATTTTATATATATTAGATCTAATTGATAACGATATTAGACAAGATGATTTATTTAAAATTATAACCTCTATAAATAATATGAATTATTTTATTTTCAAACAAGTTTTAACTGATTTGATAGAATTCAAATTAGTAGGTAGTTATACAAAAGAAGAAGAACCAGTAATCAAAATTACTTCTGAAGGAAAAAATGCATATATTCTTACCAAAGACGTTTTACCTGGAATTTTAAAATTAAAAGCTGATAATATTTTCAAATCCGAATTTTCTTCAATAGAAAACGAATCTTCTATTATCGCTGAATTTATTCCAAAAAACGAAAATTCTTATACAGTAAAATGCAAAATTGTAGAAAATAATGAAACAATATTTGAAGTTAAATCTTTTGTAGGCTCACGTGAAAGAGCAAAAAAAATTGTTGATAATTGGAACGAAAATGCTAATTCTATTTATCCAGAAATTTTAAATTTGTTATTAAAAGATTCTTCTAGCAATAATATCTAAAAAAATATATATTATTTTATGTAATGCCATGCAAGCAATCAAACGAGCTGTGCGAGTGAGATTGGAGCAACTTACACAAATCAAAATCATAAGGTTGCGACACACAGGGCATAAATAAAATAATATATATTTTTTATTTTTATATCAACTTTTTTATTCCATTACATCTCTAATAGCTTCACCAATAATCTTATTTACATCTGCTATTAGGATATTAAATTTTGTTTCTGCTTCAAAAAACTTTTTAGCATCAGGATTTTCTACTAATTCTGCATACTCATTTTGTAATTGTTTATTTTTTTCTTCATCATTTTTTCCTGTTTGCATCATTGTTAATTGAATTTCATATCTTAATCTATCAAAATTTTCTATTTTTTCTTTTAAGCTACTATTTAAATTTAATGCTTGTTTAGCCATTTTATAATTAACATATTCTTCTGATTCTTTTATTTCACTTGCTAATCTATTTGCTGTATCATATACGTTCATTCTAATCTATTCCTCCACTTTTTTACTTTATTGATTTACTGTATTAGTTGTTTCAGTATTTGTTACTAAATCAGTACCTTCGATTGTTACTTCAGCATCTGTTGGACATATATTTACAAATGTATTTCCATCATTTACTTTTATGACATTTCCTTGCAAGTCTTGATATATAGTTTTACTATCTCTAGCTTCTTTTATACATTTTATTTTTATAGCTTTTCCATTTGTTATATAATAACCATCAAATGTTCCTATGTTTTTTAAACCTTGTCTTCCTTTGTTTTCCGTATCTGTTAATGTATAATTATCACAATAAGTTATTATGACATTTTTTATTGTTATAGCATCTTTTGTATCCCAATCTTTTTGAGCTACACCTCTTGCATATCTTTTATATACTTTATTTTCTGAATCATATTCATATTTTACTGTTTGTAATTGAGAATGTGGAATCGTGATAGTTTCTGCACTTTCCCCATCTTCAAGATTAACTTCATCTGTTACATAGTTTAATACACTTTTTTCTGTTGATGTAGTTTTAAACTTTTTGCTTTCTGCTGATTTCTTTAAATTTGCCATACTAGTTACCGCATTGTGTGGTGCTGTTTTATCTTTTACTCTCCAGAATGTGCTTCCATCTTCTGATATTCCATTTATATCATTTATACTATATTTTTTTATATCACTTGCTGCTTGTGGACTTTGTCCAAAGTGTACATATATAGCATCATTTTCCATTGCATAATCTATAAAATAATGTCTAGCACTTCTAACTGGTCCAATTTTATCTACATCAGCACCTTTAAATAATGCCATTAGTCTTGTTTCTCCACCTTCAACTACAATTTCATATACCATATATGCCTTTTGTAATCCTGCTTGTGGCCAAGCATCTTTATGGTTGTCTATCATTACTGCAAAAGGTCTTTCATTTCCTTGAAATATTTGCACTTTTTTTTCTTCTTTTGCTGTTCCAACTAATATATTATCTTCGTTTGACACTGTTGTTTCTTCTTTTTTACTTTGTGTTATCTTATATGCCAGTACTCCTCCGGCTACAATTACTAATATAACAAGTATTGTTATTAATACTTTTACTCCGCCTCTTTCCATTTTATTCTCCTCTTATCATTATATTTTTGATTTCCAGGTAACGTGTTTTTTCTCTAGCACTCTCTTAAAATTTTTAAATCATTTAATATCTTTTCTTCTTTAGGTCTCATTTTTACTTTATCTTCTTCTTTTATATGGTCATATCCCATTACATGATAAAATCCATGAACGACCATATAACTTAACTCTCTTTCAAAACTATGACCATACTCTTTTGCTTGTTCTTCAACTCTTGCAATTGATATTATAATATCTCCCAAAACATCTTCATGTTCAAATTGTTTTTTAGCTATCATTTCATCTAGTTCTTGCTTTTCGAACATTGGAAATGAAAGAACATCTGTCTCTTTGTCTATTTTTCTGTATTCTTTGTTTATCTTTCTTATATTTTCAGGATTTGTTAATGTTACTGTTAAACATAATTTAGAGTCAGAAATTCCTTCTTCTTCAAAGCATTTTTCAACTACTTTTTTTATTGTTTTTTCATATTTACTATTTTCTTCTATGTCTTGATATATAATTTCATACATTTATGCTACTTCCTTTAACTTTTTTATGTATTGTCCTTGTGATCTATAAGAGTTTTTTAATTCTTTCATTGCTCCATAATCTACTAATTTTCTTTTATAATATTTTATTATTTTACTATAATCTATTTTTTCTTTATCTAATTTTTTAATATCGTCTTTTACAAATAATATTTCTTTTTGTTTTACATATTCTATAAAATCTGTTTCTTTTAGATTTGAAATTTGTTTATATTTATTCCAGAACTCTTTATATTCTTCTCTTGCCTTTGGTGTTTCCCAATATACCTTTGTTGATAATAATTTTATGTTATAATCTTCTATTAAATTAATAAGCATTGAATATGCTTTTTCTCTTTTTGTTGCAATTTTAGTATCTTGTACTAATGTTCTTGCATCTTTTAATAGTTTTTCATAACATTGTTCTGCAACTATTAGTGGTAAGCTATGTGTAAATAATTTTCTGCTTATTCCTAATAAAATCATATTTTTTTCTATATTATCTTTTGTATCTAATTTTCCAACTGTATATGTTTCATATCTTTCATAATCTGCTGATATTTCTTTTAAATGTTTATCATTACTATTGTTTTCAATTTTTATTGGTAATATATTTTGAATATATTCTTCTAATGTATTAAATATTTTCATATATATCCATTCTTTTGTTGAATCATATATATTTGTTGTATCTGCTACTTTTATAGAGTAATTTTTTAATATTGATTTATACAATGTATCCATTTTTGAGATATAAAATTGAGTATATTTTTCAAGTATTTTTTGTTTTGCATTTGCTTTTAAACTTTCATAATCTAATTCTAATAAATATTTTTGTTTTCTATATTTATATTCTATAAATTCACTTTCTTTTAAACTTGTAACTTCATAATATCTTGCCATTGCATTTTGCTCAAATTCTGATGCTGTATTATTCCTTACTTTTTTGTAAATAGAGTCCATTACATATTTGTCTAATGAATCTAAATATGCCTCATATGCTAAATTATATTTTTTTTCTAGTTCATCTTTGTCGTAATTTTCATTGTCTGCTATGTAATTCTCAAAGGCTTTTATAAGAATGTTTCTTTTTATTGAAATTAACATTCCATTAATTCCTATTTTTGTTGGTATTAATATTTTTGTCAAAGTATTTGTTATTTTATTAAAAAAGTTTCTATCTGCTCCTACTATTTTAAGGCTTCTTTCTTCCATTTCTATCATCCCTTCAAAACACTATTTTTTCATTTGTACCTATGTTTTCTAGAACTTCATATGTAACGTATATTTCAACACCGTCTTCTTTTTCATAGGTATTTATATTTTTATTTACAATCTTTTTTTCATCCTTTATTTCTTTTTTTAGTTCTTCTTGTAATTCTTCTATCCCTAATGTTTTGGCTTCTTCTAATGTGTATTTTTGTGTATAATTTTCTTTTTCTTTAAATGTGGTTTTTACTACTGAAATCGGTAAATAAAAATCTGAAAATATTCTAAATTTACTATCAGTTTCTATTGTATCATAAATTTCAAATTTTGAATACTTTTTTAAAAAATTTATTTCAAAATTATTTATTTTCAAACTATATTTATTTTCTTGATTACCTGTTTCCCTTGTTTGCGTAAGAATATATGGTATTTTTTTATTCTTTGTATACCATACTTTTGCCTCAATTTCTCCTTTAGCATGTACGTATCTTATTCCTGTATATTTTCCTTCCATCCAGCCATTAATTAAAATATCACCTTTGTTTATTGTATCCCCTACTTTCACATTTGCTGTTCCATTTTGTGCATTGATTTTTGTTATTACTCCTGTTTTATCTGAAACAATATTACAATATTCATTAGTATCCACTATTTCTGGTTTTTGATCAGCTTTCACTAATTTAACAATAATATTTGTACCTTTTTTCTCTATTCCCATCCATGCAACATCATTTCTTTTTAATCTTATCTTATTTATAATTTCTTTGGAATTTATTTTTGATTTTAAAGTCCCTAATTTTATTCCTGCTTCTTCTATATCCTGCCTTATATTAGGCAATTCTTGATTATTTTCTTCTATTATATCCACATTCCATACATACATTGATGATAATCCAATTATAAAAACTACTATTATAAGTAAAATTGCAAATGTCTTTCTTTTTTTATATTTATACATTAAAAATGGAAGACCTTTTTTACTTCTTATTTTTAATTTACAATTCAATTGTTTTACAATTTTACATACTTCTTTAAATTCTTTAATTCTTACATTAAAAAATAACATAGTATTTTTATTTCTTTTTAAATTCCAAATTGTAATATTTCTTTTTTTACATATATTTATAAATCTTTCTATATAATATCCTTCAATAGATATTCTTAAATACCCTAATATGTAGCTAAAAACTATTTTGAAAAACATATAATATCTCCTTAATTTTCTTCTATTGTTCTTTCTATGTCTATGCTTTCAATCTTTCCTTTTACTTTTATGTCATCATTTGTCATATTCTCAAGATTTAAATTGTATCCGTTTATATTAACAACCCCTATATATGTTCTAATTCTCACAAAAAATTCTTCATATTCTAAAATTCCTTTAAAATTTTCTATTATTAATTCATCAAATCCTGTTATCGTAATTTTAGGAATATTGGAATATACTTCTTGTGGTAATTCTAGTATTCTACTCATTCTATTTTGATTCTTTTTTCTCATATAAAAATCAATCCTCTCTTCTTTTGACTTTGTTGTTTGTAAGTTTTTATTCAAATTCATCTAATGATTTAAATTCATATCCCATATTTTTTGCTTCTTTAATTACTGAATCTAAAATATTTGTATTTGTTTTAGAATTTCCATGTAATAACATAATTTCTCCATTATGCAAGTTTTCTATAATTTTCTTTTTTGAACTTTCTTCATTAGGTTGTTTGTCTTCGTTCCAGTCTTCATATGCAAAAGACCACATTACTGTCTTATATCCTAAATTATTTGTGCTTATTATACTTTTTTCACTAAATTCGCCTTTTGGTGGCCTTATATATTTCATATCATATCCAAATTTTTGGTATATTACTGTATGTAGTTCCATTACTTCTTTTTTTATTTCTTCTTCTGATAATGTTGGCATTGATTTATGATTAACTGTATGATTTCCAACAATATGTCCTTCATCTATTATTTGTTTTACCAATTCTGGTTGTGTATTAACAAAATGTGCTGTTATAAAAAACGTTGCCTTTACATCATTGTTTTTTAACAACTCCAATATTTTAGGTGTATAACCTGCCTCATATCCTTCATCAAATGTTAAATATATATACTTTTTTTCACTATTTCCTAAACATATTCCATTATTTGACTCTAATATTTTTTTGTTGCTTTTTCCTACATCTGGTTGTTCATGATTATTATTTCTTTTTATTCCCCATTCCATCTTTTTACTACTAATTGTTGATACTGATGTTTCTATGTTTTGCTCTTTTTGTTTTTCTCCTATACTTAAAATAACAACTAAAATTATAATTATAATACTTATAATTATTTTTACTTTTTTATTCATTTTAGTCTTACTCCTTTTCTTTAATTCTTATTAATTTTATGTTATTTTTCTTATTATAGAACTAATATTTTACTTTCAATTTACTCTACAAAACGAAAATTTTTTTTGGATAAATTTGTAAATTTCTATTGACAAGATTTCTTTTTTAGAATAATATTTATAGAAATTGGAAAAAAAAGGTAATTTTTTATTTTTTACTAAAGATTAACAAAGAAGGTTGGTATTTATGATTAAATTTGCACTATGTGATGATAGTATTAATATTCTGGAAAAAGTTTCGAAAATGCTCGAAACTATCTTTAATGAAAATAATTTTAATGCTGTAGTAGCTTATTCATCTACAAATACTAATGATATGTTAAATTATATAAATAACAATAAAATAGATGTTATTATTTTAGATATAAATATAAACTCAAATAAAGATGGTTTAAATTTAGCAGAGTTCATACGAAAAAATAATAAAAATACTTATATTATTTTTTCAACCGGTCATTTGGAATATATTATGCTAGCATATAAGTATAAAACATTTGATTATTTAGCTAAGCCTCTTACTTATGATCGACTGAGTGAAACTATTGTTAGACTGTTTGAAGATATAAATGGACAAACCACAAAATATATTAGAATCGACAATAAAAATACTTTAATTGACGCCTCTGAAGTACAATTTATAAAAAGAGACGGAATGAAATTAGTTTTTCACACTACTACTCGTAATTATGAAAGTTATAATTCTTTTAATAAAATCCAAAACAGCTTACCAACCAATTATAGAAGATGTCATAAATCTTGTATTGCAAATATATTACAGATAAAAGATATTGAACCTGTATCTAATACTATTACTTTTAAAGATGGAAGTATTTGTAGTATGGGTCCTAAATATAAGTCTGATATAATGGAGGTTTTACAAAATAATGAGAACATTTAATTTTATTCTTTTTCATAGATTCACATATTTTACAATAATTTATTTTTTCTCTGTAATTACTATTATGTCAATCAGTAACAGAACTTTACAGATTAGTTTTTCAAATATTCCTGCAAAAAAAAAATTGTCAATTATAGTTATAAATTTATTTTTAGGTATGTTAACTTTAATTGTTCATGCTATAATGATATTTCATTACAGATATAAATTGCCAATATTTATTATTTCATTAAATTTAATTTCTTTACTAACATATTTCTTTATAATCATTTATAGCTTAAGCAAAAATTTATTATCAGTATCAAATACAATTCAAAAAATGTCTACTTTGGAATATTATAATACAAGTTTACGTACTTTGTATGATGGTGTTCGAGGATTTAAACATGATTTCGATAATATTGTTACCACAATTGGTGGATATATAAAAACAAATGATACATATGGATTACAAAATTACTATGATCATCTAAATTTTGATTGTCAAAAATTAAACACTATTTCTTTATTATCACCTGAAATCATTAACAATCCAGGCATTTATAATTTATTATCTAAAAAATATCAATATGCTATCGAAAATAATATAAAAGTAAATCTTTCTTTTATGCTTGATTTAAGTTCTTTGCATATGAATGTTTATGAATTTACTAGAATCCTTGGTATTTTATTAGATAATGCTATTGAAGCAAGTGCAACAAGTAATGAAAAAATAATTAATTTAACTTTCAGAAATGATATTAGAACTTCTAGACAATTAGTAATTATTGAAAATACATATTCTAATAAAGATGTAAATACTGAAAATATATTTGAAAAAGGAATTTCTTCTAAAGATAATCACACAGGTCTTGGTTTATGGACTGTTAAAAAAATTTTAAGCAAAAATCACAATGTCAATTTATCTACTTCCAAGGATAATAAATTCTTTTCACAACAACTTGAAATATATTAATGTAATAACCAAAATAGCTTGTATCTATTGATACAAGCTATTTTATCTATTATTTATGTGGTACCAACGAAGTAGTTATCTACAACTTTTTTGGCTCTCTTGACGATTGATACAAATATCAATCAATTTATTATTCTAAATTTAACATAACTTTTATAAATATTCAAGAGTTTTAAATGAAATTTATTGAGAAAAATGTAAATTTATGATATTGTTTAGCTATATGAGTAATTTTTAAGAGTAACTTATAGGAAGGAAAAATTATGAATAAAGAAATATCTATAATAATAAAAAACATTAAAAAGAAAAATATTGATTATCAAGATATACCATTAGAGTTAAGAAATAATATTGATATTATAGAAGCTGAAAGAAAATCAGGAATGAGAGTATATTCTCATAGAGGATATGACGTGATTTTTAATAGATTTTTTGTTCAAGAATACATAATGGATTTTAGTAATAATAGTATATTAGAAACAATAATAACCAATTTTGAATTATTTGATGACTATTATGAGTATTTAAAAGGCAATATATATGAAAAGTCTTGCTACTATCAATGTGAATTTACTTCAAGACAGGTAAAAAAATACAAAATAGATGTTAATAAGATTAAGAATAATGCTTTTATAGATTATACTATTGCAGATGATAGTCTTGATAATGAATTAGAAAATTTACATGCTGAATTTAAAAGTGCAGAATTAAAAAAAGAAAAAAATAAATTGTGGATTAACAAAGTTTTAGATTGCAAAAATTTAAAAGAGTTAATAAAAGTTCTAAATAATTTTAAAAAAAGCAAATATCACGAATATTATTTTGAAGATATACTTATCTACTATTTCATTAAGGATAAACCTAAAAAAGCATTTAAAATTTTGATGGATGCAATAAATAATTGTGAGAACATTATATCAGAAGAAAAGATGTGTTTATATTTTCCTGCAAAAGAAGTGTTAAATTCAATTAATTACAATAAAAATGTACGAGCACCAGCAACAATTAGCAGATATATAAAGAAAGTAAAGAATTTGGCAGATGACATAGCCAATAATAATTATACAAAAGAAACTAACTGCAAATTTGATATAAGAACAAATTATTTTATAATTGAAGAATCATATAAAATAACAGGGAAAAATTGGCCAATTATAATTAGAAAGTATTTCTATGATATTAAAGAACTTTTAGAATATTTAGATGGAAATTTATCTGATTGTGATTTATCAAAAGCAGTAATTTCAGAAGAAGATATAAAAAATTGTAAAATAAATGAGAATACATTATTACCATTAGATAGCACAAAAATATCACATATAGTAAATAAGTATTATGAATCGGAAAAATTTTGGGTTTTACAAAAATGGACAGATCAAAACGGAAATACTTTACTTGAAAGAAAAAGAGGGTTTAAATACTTTTTTAATTATATTTATTATTTGCATAATGATTTGAGCAATGCTGATTTGATTTTTTGCGAAGGTCTTTCAAATTTAAAAGATATTAAAGATATTAATTTTGATAATGCACATATTAGAAGTGAAATAATGGATAAACTTGGATTGAAATATGAAATATTAAATAATTCTAATAATCTTCTTTCATTTGAAAAAACGATAAATAATGAGAAAGAAACACAATTAGTATTAAATGAAAGTAGGGATTTATTATTAAATGAACCAATGAACGATTATAATAGTTATATAAGAGTTTCTTATGTTTCAGATATACATTTAATGCATAGATTACAAAAGTGTAAATCAATATTTGATATTGAATTTGCTATAAAAGACATAATAATAAATATTTTGAAAAATAGTAGTAGGATTCTTTTAATAGGTGGAGATGTATCATCTAACTATGATTTTTATAAAGTGTTTATTACTGAATTGTCAAAAGAAATAAAAAGATATAATATAAAAGTTATATTTATTTTAGGGAACCATGAATTATGGGATTTTGCTGGGCATAAATTACAAGATATTATCAATAATTATAAGAATTTAATAATATCAAATGATATGTATTTTATACATAATAACCTATTATATATTGAAGAAGAAAAGCTAGAAGAAATTTCAGAAGAAGAAATTAATAACTTGTCAGATAAAGCGATTAGAGAAAAATTAAAAAAGGCAAACTTGGTAATTAGTGGAGGAATAGCATTTTCTGGATACAATAATGATTTTAATGCTAATGATGGTATTTATAGATATACACTAAATCGAGAACAAGAAATAAATGAAACTAAAAAATTTGAAAAAATATATGATAAATTAACCACTTGTATTGCTGATAAACATGTTATTATTTTAACGCATACTTCAAAAAAAGATTGGTCAAAATCAGAGGAATATGTTAGAAATTGGGTCTATGTAAGTGGACATACTCATAGAAATTATTTTTATGACGATGGAGAATATAGAATATATGCAGACAATCAATTAGGATATAATTATAAAACTGCTTTTGTTAAATCCTTTTGTATAGAGTATGATTATGATTTGTTTTCAGATTATGCAGATGGAATATATACTATAACAAAAACTCAATACAATGATTTTTATAGAGGAAAAAATATTGGAATGGATTATAATAGAGATGGCGAAATATTCATGTTGAAAAAAAACGGTTACTATTGTTTTATTAGACCATCTATAAGAGGTTTAGCTATATTAAATGGTGGTGCATTAAAATCATTAAATGTAAAGGATGTTCATTATTACTACGATAATATGGATAGTCAAATCTTGCTAAATAAAGAACCTTTAGAGAAATATACTAAATATCAAAAAATCGTTTCTAATCAAGTTAGAGAAATTGGTGGATCTGGAACAATACATGGTTCAATTATAGACATTGATTTCTTTAATCATATATATGTAAATCCTTTTGATGGAACATTATCAGGATATTATGCTTCTGATATTATAGATAAATACGTTTTTTCTAATATACCATCATTACTAAAGGCTAATTGTCCAACATTATATAAAAATTATACTAAGAGATTAGGAGCTGCTGAATCTAATGCACTTATAGTAAAAGGACAATCAACAGAAATAATATTAAAACCAACATATTATCCAAGTACAGATATATATATAGCTTCAAGAGAAATAAAGAAAATGCAAAGATTAAACAATGGAATATTAACAGTATGGCATGATAATTATAGGCAACTTTTTAACAATGATAATCGAAAACTTTTAAAATAAGAGGTAATGATAATTGGTAAAAAGTACATTGTTTTTAATGCATAACAATATAACGAAATATACGAGATACCAAAGATGTAATCAAAAATTTTGGAACAAAAAATAATAAATATCAAATCATCATAGAAATTTTAAAGCGAATGAGAAAAATTTTCATTCGCTTTTTACAATATTAACTATAAATCAATTCACTAAAAACAATTTCTTCTGCTTGTGCCTTAATAGCGTTCATTGTGCCAACCCAATAAAGCATATCAGTATTTTTCATATCTTCTGTCAAATTGCTTTTAGCTCTTAACTCACTAATAATCTGTTGTACTCTATTATCTGCTGTTTCTTGTATTTCTTTTAAGTGTGTACTTAATGTCCCATTCATTAGCATTATAGTATAATCAGCTTTCTTGTGTTCTTTCAAGTATTTTAATCTCATTTTCCCATATTTATTTAAAGTGATTTTTTCTTGTTTAGACATTGCTAGGCTTGGTATATAATAATCTCCATCTAAATGATATTCAATGCCTGTTCTCTCATCAATTTTTGTTTTTGGTAATTCATTATTCATAGTTTTTTCCTCCTTTTAAAATCTTGTATCATTATTTTTCTTTTTATTTTTTGTTTGCTTGTTTTCATCTGGTATAGTTACTTTTCTATAAATATTATTAGCGATTTCATTATCATTGTCGTCAAATATACCATTTTTATATAAGTCATCACTAACAATTTTATAGTTATTATCTTTGTCATAGCAAATTCTTTTGTGAAAATGGCTCATAATACTATGCCAAAAGCCTTTGAATTTCTGTAATTCTTGTTTTAGTTTTTCTTTTTCGGTTTGTAACTTGCCTATAATCTTTTCTTTAGTAGATAGTTCCTTTTTTAAATTGTCGATTTCATTATCTTTTAGCTCTATTTCATATTTTAGTGAGCGATTTTCTTTTTCTATTTCAAAGCTAGAGTGTTCAAAATCTTTAATTGCCATATTTAAGTCATTTACATTTCTTACTGTCTGGGTTATATCTTTTACATCTTCTGTATAATTTTTGATTTTTTGAACATCCTCGTTTGAAATAATCATATTATTTTTGTTAAGTTTAGTAGATTTTAGGTTATTTAAAATTTCTTTTATATCTTTACTAGAATTATCAAGTATTTTCGTTTGATTATTTGCTTTTTCAAGTTTTTGTTCTTTCTGTTTTAGCTGTTTCTTTATTTCTCTGTAATTACCCATTTCATTAACATTAATGTCTTGGTTTCTACCTTTTTGCTTTTCTTTTAACTTAATATTAACTTCATAAAACTTGTTATATGACTTAATACAAGCATTTCTCATTTTATCTTGTATTTCAGTAAGTGTCGTTTTGGTAAATAATTTACTTTTTCCAACTTGCTTTTTCATTCCTCTAGTACAATTTTCTATTATTGGAACACCAACAATATGTATATGGGGAGAAGTTTCATCAAAATGTATTGTGGCATTTGCTACTTTAAAAGTTGGTACAATTTTTATTAAAGCTTTTACTTGTTCATTATATACATCAACCATTTTTAGCCTGTATTCATTATCTTTATTATTCCAAAAATCCATATCTCCAAGTTCTATTATAATTTCACAAGCTATATCATTTTGAGACTCACATACTTTTTTAAAATAATTTTTAATTTTTCTGTCATCACGATTTTGTTTTGTGTTATATTCGATTCTAGCTTGCTCAAACTCATCTAAATATACTTGTTTTACATCATTTACAATATCATTAGTACCATATATTGTTCTAATTAGTTCTCTTTGATTATCATAATCTCTTAAATTGTGTTTATTAACATCTGATAAATCTTTTGCATTTTGAATTGCATTATTAGATAGAGAAGTAGTCCCAGATAAATTATCTTTTGCTACTTTTTTTGCTAATTTACTTTTGTTTTTATCACTACCTAAGTGAAAAGAATATGCTAATTCTTGCTCCATAAAATCCCTCCTTTGAAATTTCTTCGTAGCTATGGACTTTGGCTTTGCCATAAGTCCTAACCCCCTATGAGTTTTGACATTCTATCAAAACTCGGGGGCTCTGCGAGGCAATAAAATTTATCCTACATAGACAAATTTTATTCAAATTAACTATCACCACTTTCATTTTTATTTCATAAAAACAAAACGTGCTACGTTAATTTTTTTCTTCAGTGTTATCTTCGCAGAACTTTACTGGTTTAACACCCACTGAAATAGGAACAGGTTCTTTCATATAAATTACACTATCATTACTTTCATCTGGAATATAATCAAATGCTGTATTAATATCTTGCATTTCAAACTTATCTTCTTCGTTAATATATAAAATTCCAAATCTATATTTTTCCATTTTATTATTAGGATCTAATTTATAATAATCTTCTAATGGGAACACTCTAACAATAGCACTATTATCTTCAGCAAAGTTAAAATAAAACATTTGCTTTTGTAAATAATATGTTGCCTCTGTAAAATGAACATCATAATATTGTTGTAACCTCATTATTATTTCACAGACTTCCTCATCTGGTAAATAGTTACTAAATCTAACACTACCTAATACATTTCCTAATATCATAGGCTTTGTAATATCAATATAGCCTTTATCATATAATTTTTGGCAAGGTTTACAAATTGAATCTCTAAAATTTATTTGTTTTAAAATTACTTCATTTCCAACTAAAGCAAGTTCAATATCTTCAACATATCTCATTATTAAATCAGCTTTTTCTTCTCTTGTATAATCTTTCCAAGTTTTAGTTTTCTCTTGATATTCTTTATCTAGTTTTATTTTATTAATAAAATCAATATCTCTTTTTAACAAAATATCTTTTGGAGTAAATTTTAGTTCTTCTGTGCAATCTGTAATATTTAGTTTTTCTTCAAGTTCTACAATAATTTTTTCAACAATATGCTTTTCTTCGTTATATTCCTTTAATTCAAAAGCTCCATTGATATATGCTTTTTTTATCCTTTCAAGTTTAGATTTCTGATTATTTATTTCTTTTTCTAATTGTTCTTTAGGTTCATCAAATTTTTGTTTTATCATAGGCAAAAAGAATTGATTTACAACAGAATCATACTCAGTTAATTCATCTATAAATTGTTCGAAATATTCATTTATTACATTTTCTTTAAATTGAATTTTACAATCATTGCAATAATAGTAGAAGTATGTTTTCCCATTTTTCTTTGTAGTAGCTTTACCACCTAAAATACGATTGCATTTAGGACATTTTAGTTTTTGTAAATACAAATAGGTGAGTGTTCTTTGATAACTCCTTGAATTTTTCTTTTTCTGAACTTGGCAATCAGCCCACATCTCTTTTGAAATAATAGGTTCAACAACATCTTCATAATATGTTGGATTTTTTGTCCTTTTTCCGTGAATAAAATCACCTTTGTATATTTCATTTTCAAGAATGTTTTGTATTGTAGAGTCTCTCCAATTATCTTTTCCTAATACTTTTTCTTCATTGAATAGATTACTTATTTTTTGATAAGAATAACCATTATAATATAAATCAAATATTCTAACTATAACATCTTTTGTAGCATAGTCTATTACTAGTTTTTTATCTTCATGTTTATATCCTAATGGGGCTATATGTGGAATATGACCACATTTAATTGCACCAGCTAGTCCTACTTTAGTTCTTTCGCTTGTTCTTTCGATTTCATTTTGACTAACACTCATTAATAACCTTGAAATCATTTTACCATTTGCACTAGTTGTATTTATTTCATCATTTACACAATCCAAATAAGCATCGTTTTCATCTAGAAATGTCATTAAATTTTCCCAATCATAAATACTTCTTGTTATTCTATCCAACTTTAAAGCAACAATAGTATTTATTCTTTTAGCTTTTATATCATCTTTTAATCTCTCAAACTCTGGTCTATGATTACCAGTCTTAGCACTAATTCCAGCATCTTGATAATAATCTATTATTTCATAACCTTTAAATTTACAAAAAGATTCTAATCTTTCTTTTTGTTCTGGGAGACTAAAACCTTCTCTTGCTTGGTCTTCTGTTGATACTCTCATATATAAGCCACATTTTTTCTTTTCATCTTTCAATTTTCAAACCTCCAATCTAACAAAAAAGAGACATCAAAGTACAATACGAGTACTTTTGACATCTCTTAAATCCGTTTAACAAAATACAATATAATTGTAATATAATATAAATTTTTCAAAGTGCTCGTAAACATATAGCTTTTGACGAACAGCTATATGCATTAATTGGCTATATTATATCACGATTTCAAGAAATGTCAAATATTTACAAATTTATATTTTTTTCAAATATTCTTCTAACTCTG
>ENA-OPCY01000581-OPCY01000581.1-human-gut-metagenome-genome-assembly--contig:-NODE-581-length-26517-cov-4.229423_pt1 | contig 26517 bp, 22 predicted proteins | sample MGYA00241568_ERZ501487 | MGnify/ENA primary metagenome ERZ501487 (study PRJEB25962, sample SAMEA2042574) | human gut metagenome | biome: human gut; feature: human-associated habitat; material: faeces... | reverse complement strand
CGGAATGACATAGGACGATTGCCTTGACCGCAATGACGCTCGAGCGACCGGTCGTTGCCTTGCGACTCCAATTCCGTCTTCGAACAGGCACATTCCGTATATAAGTGCCCCTTGAATAAATTTTCGTTAGCTTTTAGATGTCAAATCCGTCTTCAAACAGGCACATACCGCGTATAAGAACGCTCCGAACGAGTTTTTGACAAAATTCATGCTATAAGTTCGCCCTTTACACTTCTTGACTTTTATATGAGTATATAATAAAATATTAATAATAAACTTACACGAGGCGTTTTATGAAATACGTTGGCATCGACATCGGCGGCATGACCATAAAGGGCGGCATCGTTGACGAAAAGGGCAACATTCTTGCAAGAAAAGTGGTTGTCACGTCCCCGGGCAAAGAAGACTTCCTCATCGTACAAGACATTGCAAATCTCATCGAAGATTTGGTGAAAGATTGCAAGGACGAAATCGAGGGCATCGGCATAGGCTGCCCCGGCTCGATTTACGACGAAAAGGGCATAGTGCGCTATTCCTGCAACATCAATTTCCGCAACACGCCGATGGCGAGAATGATTGCCGAAAAGACGCAAATCAAAAACGTAAAACTCTCAAACGACGCAAACTGCGCCGCACTCGGAGAAACTATGTTCGGAGCGGGCAACGGAGCAAAAAATTCCGTTATGGTTACGCTCGGCACGGGCGTGGGGACGGGCATTGTTGCGGACGGCAAACTTATCACGGGCAATCGCTCGGCGGGAGCGGAAGGCGGACATATCCAAATCAATCTCGGCGGAGCGGTATGCGGCTGTGGAAAGAAAGGCTGTTACGAAGCGTATGCGTCTGCAACCGCGCTTATGAATCAAATTCAAACCGCTTGCGAAAAGCACCCCGACAGCTTGCTTGCAAAAAAAGTCAAGGAGGACGGAAACAGCGGAAAAATAGTGTTTGACTGCGCAAAAGAGGGAGATAAAGTGGCGATTGCGGTGGTAAAACGCTATATCAAGTATGTCGGTGTGGGGCTTGTCAACTATGCGAATATCTTTGCGCCCGAGGTCATAATCATCGGCGGAGGCATTTCAAATCAAGGCGACAACATCATCAAACCGTTGCAAAGATACGTGTCGAGAAACAAATACGGCGCGGAATATACGCCCAAAGTCAAGGTGGTTGCGGCAACCCTCAAAAACGACGCCGGCATTATCGGCGCCGCCGCTCTATGCATAAACCATTGCTAAGGCCATTACTCAAACGGCGTTGCGGCAAAGGCAATCGCCCACATCGTCATTCAGAGCGCAAGCGTGGGAATCCCCTAAATAGAAACGAAAATCTTTTGGGCGATTGCTATAGCCGTATTTGTTCTCGCAATCACTAACCGCGCAAGCCCTCTTTGCTCTCAAAAATAAGACGGATAAAGCCTCAAACCGTAAATCCGCGAGAGTGCTTGTTTGGTGGGTGCGTGCTTTGCACGCAGGTGAATTTGAATTGCAATTTCGCCGAATTATCTGCTTGGTGGTGCGCATTTCGTGCGCAAGCGGACAAACGAGGCAAACGAAATTTATTTGAATCTAATAAAAACAACTAAGATACAGCGATGCAAAATCAAGATTACAAACAAAAATATTTCGCTTTGCTCGGCGAAGTCGAAAAGCCCGCAAGATATGCGGGCGGTGAGTGGAATATCCCCGATATGAACAAACATCGCAAGGGGGATATGGTGTTTTGTTTTCCCGAACTTTACGAAATCGGAATGAGCAATCTCGGCGTTGCGATTCTTTACGACATCGTCAACAAGACCGACGGTTACGTTGCGGAGCGTTGCTATGCTCCCGCGCCCGATTTTGCGCAAAAACTCAAAGAAAACAACATTCCGCTTTTATCTCTCGAAACGAAAAAACCGCTCAAAGATTTCACCGTCGTCGGTTTTTCGGTCGGCTTCGAACTTTTGTACACAAACGTGCTTTATATGCTTGATTTGGCGCAGATTCCTTTCAGAGCAAAGGACAGGGACGATTCCTATCCCATATTGCTTGCCGGCGGACCTTGCTCGGTGAATCCCGAACCGTTTGCGGACTTTTTCGACATAATTCTCGTGGGCGAGGGCGAGGATGCGGATATAGCGATTCTCAAAGTCGTCACCGAGGGCAGAGAACAAGGGCTTTCCAAACAAGAGATTTTGAAAAAAGTCAAGGGTATGGAAGGCGCATACGTTCCGTCCTTGCATCAAGAGGGCGAAACGGTTGTGAAAGCAGTCGTTCAAGACTTTGAAAACGCCGAATATCCCACGCGTCCGCTTGTTGCCAACATAGAGGCGGTGCATGACAGAGCCACGCTCGAACTTTATCGCGGTTGCGCAAGCGGTTGCAGATTTTGTCAGGCAGGTTTTTGGTACAGACCTATAAGAGAACGCAGTGCGAAACGTTGCGCCGAAATAGCAAAAGAAATGGTAGATAGCACGGGATTCAACGAGATTTCCCTTTGTTCGCTCTCGACAAGCGATTATACGGGACTCGAAGAGCTGGAAGCGGAGCTTGGAGAGTATTGCAAACAAAAGCGCATAAATCTTGCTTTGCCGAGTTTGAGAATAAGCAGTTTCAAGCCGGATATGGCAAACAATTCTCGTCGCAGCTCACTCACGTTTGCGCCCGAAGCAGGCACGCAAAGATTGCGCAACGTCATCAACAAAAACGTAACCGAAGAGGAAATCGACAAAATTTCCGTTGCGTTCGAGGCAGGTTACGACAGCGTAAAGCTCTATTTTATGATGGGACTTCCCACCGAAACGGACGAGGATATTCAAGGCATTGCCGAAATTTGCAAACGCCTTAAACAACTCTATTGGCAAAAACGCTCAAAGCGCGGTTTGAACATATCCGTCAGTTGTGCGGTGTTCATTCCCAAGCCCTGCACGCCTTTCCAATGGGAAGCGCAAATTTCAATGGACGAGATGAAACGCAAACAAAACTATTTGAGAGGGCTTTTGCGCGAAATTAAGGGCGTAACTTTCTCATGGCACGGCGCGGAAACGTCGGTGCTCGAAGCCGCTTTGGCAAGAGGGGACAAAAGACAATCCTACGTCATCGAAAGAGCGTATAATCTCGGCGCGAAATTCGACGGTTGGAGCGAGCATTTCAAGTGGGACGTATGGCAAAAAGCCTTTGCCGATTGCAATCTTAAAATGGAAGATTATTACGGAGCGATCCCCCTTGACAAAACTTTGCCGTGGGAGTTTATCGACTCGGGTGTGAGCAAAAAATATTTGCTCAAACAACGTGAGCTTGCATACGAGGGCGTAACCACCAAAAATTGTCGCGAAGGCTGCAACGGATGCGGCGCAAACAGACTTGGGAGGTGTACGATATGATAGTCCTCAAATATCGAAAAACGGGCAGCGTATGCTTTATATCGCACATCGATCTTTTGCGCCATATGGACAGGGTTATAAGACGCGGCAAAATCAGCATAAATTATTCGCAAGGCTTCAACCCTCATGCTCTGATGTATTTTTCACCACCTCTTTCGTTGGGTATTTCGTCGATTGCGGAATATCTTACGCTGGATACGAACGAGAGCGCGGACGTCGTGTTTGAAAAGTTCAACGCGGCAGTGCCCGACGACCTGAAAGCAAGCAAGGTGTTTGCTTGTGAGAAAAATCCCAATTTGCAAGCGAAAGTGGTTTGCGCAGACTTTGTTTTCAATACGCCTTACAGACAAATAGAAGTAGGCGATAAGTTTGAAATAAGCTACGAAAAGAAGGGCGAAATCGTCACCGAAAACGTGGCGAGCAAGATTTTCTCTTTCTTTGAAAAGGACGGAAAACTCGTAGCGCGCCTTGCGTCGGGAAGCGTCAATCTGCGCCCCGACAGAATACTTCAAAAACTCAACGAAATTCTCGGTGAGGATTTGAAACTTTGCGATGTTGAAAAAGTCGCTCAATACGTCGACGTCGATGGAAAACTCGTGGAAGTCGACCGGTATCTGCAAAAATAAAAACGGACTTGCGCCTTTTGGGCGTATAGTTCGTTTTTGCGTTTTTGCGCTCTTAAAAGATATCAATTTTTTAGGAATATATCAAAATGAAACAACTCATTCTCGACTACACGCCGTATTGTACGCGCGCAGCTGTTGTCGAAGACGGAAACCTTGAAGATTTTTCCGTTGAACGCGCAAATTTCAGAGGCATTGTAGGCAATATCTACAAGGGCAAAGTGGAAAACGTCATATGCGGCATGCAGGCGGCTTTCGTCAACATCGGCGAGGAACGCAACGGTTTTTTGTACACGGGCGATTCGCTCGTGGACAGCAGAGGACTTGAAAGAGATATGCCGCAAGGCAACAAAACTTTCAACGTTTCTCCCGGCGACGTCATTATGTGCCAAGCCGTAAAAGAGCCTTTGGGGCAAAAGGGCGCAAGACTTACGACGGACGTTACGATACCGGGATTTTATCTCGTGTTGCTTCCGCTGTCCTCGTTCACGGGCGCGTCGAGAAAAATCGAGGACGGAAAGAGAAGAGCTTATCTCGAAGAGTACGTTTCCTCGATATGCCCCGATGGTATGGGATATATCATCCGCACCGCAGCGGACAAGGCGAGCGACGACGATTTGTCAAACGAGATGGACGCTCTCAAAGAACGTTGGGAGCAAATTCGCAAAGATTATGCGGCGGCAAAAGAGGGCGAGTTGGTGTTTGAAGAGGCAAGCCTTTTCGAAAGAGCGGTGCGCGAAACAATGTACGAGGACGTCGACGAGGTTGTGACAAACGACGCAACGGTCGTAAAAAAGCTGTCCGGAAAAATCGGCAAACCCGTCGTGCTGTACGAGGGCGAGCGCAACATAATGAAATACTACGGCGTGTCGGCGCAGATAAACCACCTTTGCGACAGAAAAGTGTGGTTGCAAAACGGCGCGTATCTTGTGATAGACAAGACGGAAGCATTGACATCGATAGACGTAAACACGGGCAAATTCGTGGGCACGAGCCATCTCGAAGACACCGTTTATAGAACGAATCTTGCGGCGGCGGAGAGCATTGCCGTTCAACTCAGACTTCGCAACATCAGCGGAATAGTGATAATAGACTTTATCGACATGACCGTCGAAGAGCATCGTCAAAGCGTGCTGGAAACGCTGAAAGAGGCGTTGAAACGCGACAGAATGAAAACGTCTACAATCGGTTTTACGTCGCTCGGACTTGTGGAACTTACGCGCAAAAAGACGCGCGCGCCCCTTGACGAATTTATGTTGCAGCCTTGCAAGGAGTGTGCCGGCGGCTTTGTGATAAGCGATTCGCAACTTGCGTTCATGCTTCGCGACGAACTTGTGGATTTCATCATCGAAAACAAGTGCGACGTCGTGTACGTGGGAACGCATAGCGACGTGTTCGATATGGTGTTCGAGTCGGGCATTATGAACCGTCAACTTGAAAACGCCTGGACAAACAAACAGATTTATTTCTATGCGGACGACTCGATCGCAAGAGAAAAGTGGCAGATATCCAAGGATAAGCCCGAAGGGTTGAAAAGCTACATAAGAGTGCTGGCAAAATGATTGAGTTATTGCCGTCAAAACCGACGTCGCAATCTTCGATTAGGTTTTGTCCTTGCGTTCCTTATTCTTATGTGATATAATAACGACAATTATGAAACAATGGTTTATAAACAAAGACGAAGGCGCAGTGCTTGTTGAAAGCACCAGCGTCAGAGAAGAGGGGCAAGTCAAACTCAAATTGTCCAAAGTTGCCGTATCCTCGCAGGATATGTCAAATTTCGCAACCCGTTCAAAAGACAATGCGATTACGCCGGGACATTCGGCGGTGGCGTATGTTTCGGAGGCGGACGAAGAGAGCGGGCTCAAATTGGGCGCGCGCGTTGTCGTAAGCCCATACGTCAAAGCGCAGGATCACGGCGTGGACGTCGTGAAAACCATGGGCGTTGACGTTGACGGTTTGCTCAGAGATTTCGTTTGCGTGCCTTTCGAAAACGTTTTTCCGCTCCCCGACGGAGTGAGCGACGAGGAGGCGTTGTTTGCAGAGTACATCGCTATGGGCGACAACGTGTTCGAAGCTCTCGACCTTGAAAAAGGCGATTATATCGTGATTTTGGGCGCAAGCACTCTCGGCCTTATCATCTCGCAAATGGCAAACTATTATCAGTTTGTGCCGATTCTCATAGATTTGGATTCGGACAAGCTCGCGCTTGCTCAAAAATGGGGCGTTTGCTATACGCTCAATCCTACCTACGACAATCTCGAACGCAGAGTCGAGGAAATCACGGGCGGAAGAATGAGCGAGGCGGCGGTGTTCGCAGGCGAAAGCGTGGATATAAATTCCGCAATCCGTCTTGTCAAAAACGAGGGCGACGTGATTATCGCAGGTTACGCAACCCGCGCAAAGCACGCAATCGACGCATACCCCATTTTGAAAAAGCAACTCAAAGTGAAAGGCGTTTCGAACGGCGAGGGTAGCATGTCGTCGGCAATCAACCTTCTTGCAAACAAGATTGTGAAAACAAGCGGTATTATCAGCGCGGCGGCAAACTTCGAGGAAGTGCCGCAAGTTGTGGAAAATTGCGTGAAATATCCCTATCAATACAGCAAAATCGTCGTCAATATCGACTGATTGTGCGAAGCGGACGGCATAATTGCATGTTCGCTTTTTTGCATAATTTTGGATAAAATATCGACGGAACGTGCAAAAACTTTTGTCGAAACACACAAAATATAATTGCGATAAACACAAAAAATCGCACGAAAAACACGCATTTTTGCGTGAATAATTCAAAGGATAAACGCACCGATTTTTTTCGGCGGACGCGCAGGGGAAAACTGTTGGGGTTTCGCGCGTAGATTACTTTTGATGAAAGAAAACTTGAAAAAAGTCAAAAGCGCATTGTTATTTGCGCAAGAGGGCGTACGCAAGTTTGCGTACACGGATTTGTATATTCTTCTCGTTTTGGCAATCGTGGTCACGGCGTGGACAACGCAAAATGCGACTTTCGGTTTTGTCGCTCTTATACTGGTGTCGAGCATAGTTTTGGTGCTTTCGGACGATATTTTGCCCCTTTCGGTCAATGCGTTCGGAGCAATGCTGATGATTTACAAGGACAAAGTGGACGAGTTTGCGTACCTTTGGCCGACTTTTATTCCGCTGGGCGTCGCAATCGTAATTTTCGTTGTCAGAAACACGATTTCAAAAGTCAAACAAAAACAGCGTTTCGTATTCGGAAGGATGTTTTGTCCGCAAATCGCAATCAGCGTCGCGCTGTTGCTCGGCGGAGTGGGCGTAATCGCAAAAGAAAATTATCTCACCGCGCTTCCCAACGTGCTTGCGCTGGGCATAGGCGTGTTGTTTGTGTATTTGCTCTTTGCAAACTTCATAAAAAAGGACGAAAACAGGGACTATGCAAAGTATTTTGCAAAGGTCGTGATGTGGATAGGCTTTGCCGTATGCGTCGAGATGGCCGTGATTATTGCTCGTTCGAACGTTTCACCGAGCGATTGGGCAAGTGCGTACTGGAACGTCGGTTGGGGCAATCGCAACAACATCGCAACGTTTTTGCTCTTTTCCGCGCCTATGGCTCTTTATCTTTCCACAAGGTCGACGAAAGGGTGGACGTACATTCTTATGGCGTTTTTCCAATACTTCTGCCTTTGCATGACTCTTTCAAGAGGCGGAATACTTTGCGGATTTATCGCACTCGTATTCGGCATTGCGTTTTCAATCTGCAAAGCACCGAACCGCAAACGTCAAGCGATATATTTTGCCGCTTGCATCGTCGTCGCCGTCATATTATGTGCGATAGGAAAAGACGTCGTAAGAGGGCTTATCGAGAGCCTCGGCAACAGAATTCACGTAGGCGAGGGCGATGTGACGTCGGGCAGAAGCGACCTGTACAAAGAGGCGTGGGAGCTGTTTAAACAACATCCTATCTTCGGTGCGGGCATGGGCTACGTCGGCTACGGCCCCGGTATGTTCAATGATATGAAACAATACTGGTTCCATTCCACGCTGTTCCAAGTGCTTGGATGTATGGGAATCGTCGGCATTGCCGCATACGTGTATTATTACGTCGTGCGTTTGGGATTGTGCGTGAAGATGATGACAAAACAATTCAAATTCGCGTTTTTCGTGTGCGTTGCGTGGATTGGCTTTGAAGGCTATTCGATGATAGACACCGGCACGATGATCCCCTTCCCGAACATGATGCTCGTTGCGGTGATGACTTACGTGCTTGAACTTTCTTGCCAAAACGATAAGCACGAGGGCGCAATCGACGGAATATCCCAAAGATTGCTTCAAGAGAGATACGTCAGAGAAACGTCAACCGAAATCGTGCGAGTGAAGCGTTAAAAACGTATCAAATTTGTGCCGTGCGTTGAAAGCAAAGTTTATACGACGGAAACAAAGAAGAATACGAAAAAACAAACGTAAAACATATGAAAAATAAACGAAAAAACATATAAAAAAGACGCCTTTTCGGCGTCTTTTTTGATATAAAACGAGCGGCTATTTCATCAGATTTTTCATAAATTCAAGCGAATATTGAATTGTAAGCGCGCGTTGGTTTTCTTTTCGAATGTTATCCGACGCTTCGAAATCTGCTTGATAATTGGGAAGTTTGATTGGTATATCGTCCACACTGTCAATGCTTGTGAAACCTATATGCGTGCCACCTTCGATGACATGTTTTGTGTGGTTAGACGGCATTTTCGATAGTGTGTCGGCAATTTGGCTTTCGGTTAGAACTTTGTCGGAATCGCCGAGAAGAAGAAGGGTGGGCAGAGATGAGTTTGCAAGAGTGTCGGCAATTTGAATTTCAATGCCGTTTTCGTCCTTTTGGGGATTGCCGTTTTCGTCAAAAACTTTGTGTTGTCTGCTTACGGGAGAGAATAAAAGCGCACCGACGATTAGTTGTTCGTTTTCGCTTGCCCTGCGAATAGCCGTTGCTCCGCCTTCGGAGGAATGACCGCCTATAAAAAATTTGACGGTCGGATATTTGTTGAAAGCTTCTTCGGTTGCGGTATAGTTGTAAAACGAGGTTTTGTCTTTTTTTATTATCACAAGATAACCTTGCTTTGCAAGCGCATTGCCGAGGTAACTATATTCGTTTGCGTCTATGTTAAGCCCGGTATAAAACACTACGCCGTAGCGGTAGTCAACTTTTTTGTAGGATTTGCCGTTTTCGCCGTAAACGAGGTCGGCAATCGGCTCGAAAACAAGTGCGGAGTCGTCCTCAACGGTGTTGACGGCAAATGAGTTGTCTTGTTTGTAGTCAACCGCAACGGGTGCGTCGTCTTTTTGTGCGCACGCAAATAGAAATGTCGCCGACAAAACTAAAACCAAAATTGCCGATATGATTGAAAGTTTGTTCTTCATACGCACCTCGCGTTGACGATTTGCCGCATCGCTTGCAACGCTTTGCGAAAAAATGCGGAATTTTCCTTGCGTTTTTTTGCCTAAAATTTCAGATTTTTTTAGCAAATTTTGCAAGCGAGCATATTATATCACACTCCAAAAAGATTTTCCATAGCATTTTTGAATATATAATGCTATAATCGAATTATGAAAGAAAAAATAAAAAACGTTATTTCGGGATTGAAAAAGGGCTTTTGCGCTTCCGACGTCAAAAAGCACGACGAAACAAGCCTTGCAAAACTGCTTGCGGAGCACGACGACAACAGAATCGTGCCTTTTCACATGCCCGGACACAAGCGCGCGGATTTCGACTATTTGTACGGTGCGCAAAAAATCGACATAACCGAGATAGAGGGCTTTGACAACCTCAACGACGCAAACGGAATAATTTTAGATTCCGAAAAACTTGCCGCCGACGTTTTTTGCGTGAAGCACGCAAGATATTTGGTCAACGGAAGCACGGGCGGAGTGCTTGCGGCAATACGCTCGGTGTGTAAAGAGGGCGACAAAATCCTCGTTGCGAGAAACTGCCACAAGTCCGTTTTCAATGCCGTCGAAGTGTTCGGCTTGAATCCCGTGTACGTCATGCCGACGTATTTTGAAGAATACGGCTTTTACGGCTCGGTTTATCCCTTGAGCGTGAAGAAGGCGTTTGAGGAAAACCCCGATATAAAACTTGTCGTCGTCACTTCGCCGACCTACGAGGGTATAATCAGCGATATAAAATCCATTGCGGAGATTTGCCGCGAACATGGCGCGATATTGTTTGTCGACGAGGCGCACGGCGCGCATTTGGGGCTTTGCAAAAAGTTTCACGAAAGCGCAAGGACTTTGGGTGCGGACATAGTTGTCAACAGCTTGCACAAAACGCTTCCGTCCCTAACGCAAACCGCCTTGCTGTCGGTGTGTACGGACAGAGTGGACACGGCAATCGTGGACAAAAACCTTGCGGTGTTTCAGACAAGTTCGCCCTCGTACGTGCTTATGGCGTCTATGGACGGTTGCGTGCGCATGCTCAAAGATAGAGCAAACGAGTTGTGCTCGGAGTGGAGCAAAAATATCGATTTGTGCAAAAAATCGCTTGCGCGCTTGAAAAAACTTGCGCTGTTCGACGCAAAAAAAGACGGCAGAGTGTTTGCCTACGACAAGTCCAAACTCGTGATTTTGTGCACGGGCGGAGCGATAAGCGGTGTGGAACTCAAAAAAGTTTTGCGCAACGTGTACGATATAGAGCTTGAAATGGCGGGGGTAAACTATGCCGTCGCAATGAGCGGAGCGGGAGATACGAGAGATAATTTTTCCGCGCTTGAAAACGCTCTGTTCGCAATCGACGATACCCTGTCCGAGCGCAACGGACTGACAAAGACGATAACTCCTATTTTGCCGCAAAAGGCGGTTGATCCGTGCAAAACGAACGGTTTAAGCGGAGAATACGTCGATTTTGACAAATCGTCGGGCAAAATTAGTCTTGAAAACGTGTGGGCGTATCCGCCGGGATCTCCCATAATCGTGAAGGGGGAAATCGTGTGTCAGGACGATATAAAAAACCTGACGCTTATGTATGAAAACGGCGTGAGCGTTTCAAGCGAAACGAGGCATTTCCCCTCTCAAATTCTCGTTGAAAAACAATAAAACGAACTCGACAAACCGCTTTATGCTTTTGGCAAATTGCCTTGACAAAGCGGATATAAGTCAATATAATAAGAATATCAATAGTAAGGAGTCGTAAACAATGAAAAGAATCACAACTTTGAAAACGCGCGATCTCAACGAAAGCAAAAAGAACGGCGGCTGCGGCGAATGCCAAACTTCTTGCCAATCCGCTTGCAAAACTTCCTGCGGCGTTGCAAACCAAAAGTGCGAAAAGGCTGCAAAGTAATTTATAGCAAAAACAATTTTTGCAAAGACCGCCTAGTTATGCTAGGCGTTTTTTGTGTAAAAACGCAAAACAATTAAACGTCGCGGTGCGGCGTGAAAATACGAAAGAAATTAGGACGAAACGACATGATTCATTCTTTCAAACTTAACGGATACAACATCGTGCTCGACACGGCAAGCGGAAGCGTGCACAGCGTGGACGACGTGGCGTACGACGTTATCGATATGTACGAAAACACTCCTTGCGAGCAAATCGTCAGGGAGGTTGCAAACAAGTATAAAGACGAGGGCGTGAGCGAAGAGGACGTCAGAGAGTGCATAGCCGACGTCGAAGAACTCAAAGCGGAAGGCAAACTCTTTTCGGTTGACAACTTCAAACCAGACGTCGACGTGCTTGCAAAGCGCAACACGGTGCTTAAAGCAATGTGTTTGCACGTGGCGCACACTTGCAATCTCAACTGCGAATATTGCTTTGCCTCGCAAGGCAAATATCACGGCGAAAGAGCCTTGATGTCATACGAAGTGGGCAAACGCGCGCTTGATTTTCTCGTTGAAAACAGCGGCACTCGTCGCAATCTCGAAGTGGACTTTTTCGGCGGCGAACCGCTTATGAACTGGCAAGTGGTCAAAGATCTCGTTGCCTACGCTCGCTCGATTGAAAAAGAACACGGCAAAAATTTCCGTTTTACGCTCACGACCAATGGCATGCTCGTCGACGAGGACGTGATAGAGTTTGCAAACAAGGAGATGGACAACGTCGTGCTGTCCCTTGATGGCAGAAAGGAAATCAACGACCATTTCCGTCACACTATAGGCGGTGTGGGAAGCTACGATATAATCGTGCCGAAATTTCAAAAGTTCGTAAAGGCGAGAGGCGGAAAAAACTACTATATGCGCGGCACTTTCACGCATAGAAATCCCGACTTTACAAAAGACATTCAAACAATGCTCGACCTCGGTTACGACGAGCTCAGCATGGAACCCGTCGTGTGTCCGCCAACCGACAAGTACGCACTCACCGAGGACGACAAAAAGGTGATTTTCAAGGAATACGAGAAACTTGCCGACATGATGATCGAAAGACGCAAACAAGGCAAACCGTTTACGTTCTATCACTACATGCTCAACCTCGAAGGCGGTCCGTGCATTTACAAGCGCATATCCGGTTGCGGAAGCGGCACGGAATATCTTGCCGTAACACCGACGGGAGAACTCTATCCTTGCCACCAATTCGTTGGCAACAAAGAATACCTTATGGGCGACATATGGAAGGGCGTGACAAACCTCGATATTCAGTCCAAGTTCAAAAAATGCAACGCGTATTCGAGAAAGGAGTGCGACGATTGCTGGGCAAGGCTCTATTGCTCGGGCGGTTGCGCGGCAAACGCATACAACGCAACCGGGGACGTCAACGGCGTGTATGCATACGGTTGCGACCTTTTTAAAAAGCGTATAGAGTGCGCCATTATGCTCAAAGTGGACGAGCAAACGAGCGAGGGATAATAAGAATATGGCAAAAGAAAAACTTGAAAAAACCAACGCAATGCGTATCCTCGATCAAAAAAAAGTCGCATACAAAGAACATACGCTCGGCATAACCGACGCGGTGAGCGGCGTTGAAGCGGCATCGCTTTTGGGTGTGGACGAGAGCCTTGTTTTCAAAACGTTGGTGACGGTCGGAAAAAGTTTGGAACACTACGTTTTCGTCATCCCCGTGGCATGCGAACTGGACTTGAAAAAGGCGGCGGCATGCGTAAACGAAAAGAGCGTCGAAATGGTCAAATCGAAAGACCTTCTTGCACTCACCGGCTACGTGCACGGCGGTTGCTCCCCGATAGGAATGAAAAAGTTTTTCAAAACGACGATTGACCAAAGCGCGCTTGACGTGGATAGAATTTTCTTTTCGGGTGGACGTATAGGCTTTCAAATCGAAACAACTCTCGACGAGCTGAAAAAGGCGATTGTGTTTCAATTGAAAGACGTTGCCGTGCGATAAACGAATAAAACGTTGTTTGCACAAAAGCAATTTTATAATATCTAAATGCGGAGGTAAAACGGTTATTATGAAAAACACACTGTTTTCAACAAGACGAAAAAGTGCCGTATGCGGCATTGCGATCGCCGTGTTTGTGGCAACGTTTGCGTTGCTGTCCGTCCTTTTGCCGTCTTCCGTTTGTGAGGCAAATTCCGCAATGAGATATTACGAGGGAAGGGACGTTTCCGGCGCAATTCTCACCACCGAGAACAGCCCCGTCGTCGTTGAAAGAGAGGACTTGACTTTCGATATTCAGTTTGACGAGGGTTATCTCAACGGACTTCAAATCGGCAGCGTAAGCGCAAAATACACATTCAAAAATCCAAGCGAAATCATCGCAAAAACAAACGTGATTTTCCCTATCGCTCGCCTTGGAGAAATGAGCGGAACGTCGGATTTGTCAGCGGCATACGGCGTCAAAATCGACGGCGAGCAAGCGACGACGAAGATTCGTTTTTCCTATCTCGAAAGGGGGAAAGATTTTTCGGTTGGCAACGTAAAACTCATTAAGGACGAGAAAATAGACCACGAGTTTTACAAGAGGGATACCGTGGTTTACAAATACACCTATTCTTGCACCGCACAGAATGCGTATTGCAGCATTTATTTGGGCAATATCGACCAAAGGAAAATCGTGTGTGAGAGCGGATATACGGGATATGAACAGTTTTACGACGGCGCGGCAAGAATTTCGTTTTGGACGGAGAATCATCCGTACGTTTTTTATTCGATAGGGGAGGAAATCGACGTTGCCGAAAGAGCGAAGTTCTATTCGGACTACTCGATGAAAGACACCGCAATGGGCTTGTTTAAGTTGCAAAGCAAGCAACAAATCAACTTCGAACAACTTGCGTTTTCCTATTTCGACGAGTCGTACGGCGTGAGCGAAACAGATTGGTACAACGCCGTTTTGGCAAGCCTTGACAACACCGACACCGTTGCAACCTCGTATAACTTCAATATCTTGAACGACTTGTTCGGTTGGTTCGAATACGATATGACTTTCGAGCCCGGGCAAACGATAATCAACGAAGTCGTCGCACCTCTTTATCCGGATATAGACGACAGATATGTGCCGACGGTGTACCGTTTTACATATCTCGTGTCGCCTGCATCGACGTGGGCGGGATTTAAGAATTTGAACGTAAAAATAAACACGAATTATTACGTTACGTCCTCGCAATACGACTTTGAACAAGTCGAAGGAGGTTATGCGTGGCACAGCGACACGCTCCCGACAAGCGAGCTGAAATTTTCTCTCTGCAAGAGCGAAAATCCTGTGGCGAGGGCATCGCAATCGAAGAACAAAATCGAAAGCATCATACTTCTAACCGTGCTCGAACCCCTTTGTATAGCTGTTGTCGGCCTTGCAATCGTGATCGGTGTCATCAAAGGCAAAGAAAATAAAAATAAAGTTGTCAAACGTCCTTTGAAAAACGGCAGTGACAAAAAGGGCGATACCAACGGCAAAAACGACGATACCTTCGACGAGGTGGAATAACGCATTTAAAACGCTAAATAACGAAACGAGTGTGCATTGAGAAATATATCGATTGCACGCTCTTTTCTTTTAAAAATATAAAAATATATCGATTGATTGATAAAAATCGATATATTCTTGACTTTCCGCATTGTTTGGGAGTATATTTTTTATCGATAAATCGATAGAAGGTGGGAACATGACCAAAGACAACAAAGAGATTTCAAAGGCTACTTTAAACAGATTGCCGTCTTATCTGAAATATTTGTATCAACTCGACAAGCTCAACGTGGCAACCGTATCCAGCACCACCATTGCAAACGGGCTCAATCTCAATCCCGTGCAAGTGAGAAAGGACATCGCACTCGTATCCTCCGTCGCAGGCAAACCGAAGATGGGCTACGTAACCAAAGAAATAATTGCGGACCTTGAAAGTTTCCTCGGCTACAACAACACTCACGACGCCGTTTTGGTCGGCGTAGGCGGACTCGGAAAAGCGTTTTTGGGCTACGGCGGTTTTGAAAACTACGGCTTGAACATCGTGGCGGCGTTTGACAAAAACGAAAGAATAATCAACACCAAAATCAACGGTAAGCCCGTGTACGACGTGTCCAAACTCAGAGAAATCGTCGAGAGATTCAATATCCAAATAGGCATCATCACCGTACCCGCGTATGCTGCGCAAGAGGTTGCGGACAGAATGGTCGATGCCGGCATAAAAGCAATCTGGAACTTCGCTTCGGTGCATCTCAACATCCCTGCAAACATTGCTTTGAAGAACGAAGATCTTGCATCGTCGCTTGCTCTTTTGTCACTGCAAATTCAGCAGACGAGAAACGATTGATTTTTCAAAAATACAAGTTTATCTCATCACAAACAAGCGTTGAAACGCTTGTTTGTGCATTTATACGGCAATTTTCAAAAGGACGCAAGCGTTTTGAAAGCACGTTTGACGTCGCTTTTTTGAAGGACATACGTGCCGTATAAGTCTTGTAGCGATTGAGAAATGCGTTGAGATTTTGTAAATAATATTGCCTTATTTATAATAATATGCTAATATTTTAGCAAGAATAAGGAGAAAAGAGTATGCTCTCGCTTGAATGTCAAACGGTGTACGACCTCATCCGCCAAATCGCAGGCGAAGAGGAAGTGTACAAAATCATAGAAGCGGACGAAATCATCGAAAGACTGCCCTCGGGGTTGCCTCTTTCAAAGGTGCAATTGTCGGCAATAATCCGCGAGCTTAAAGACAGAGAATATATCCTCGTCAAATACTTTACGCCCGACGAGTATTGTTTGAGCGTAGTTAAGCGTATCGAGGAAACCCCCAAAGCGGTTGCCGCTCCTCAAAGCGAAGAGGAAAAGCCCGCCGAGCGCACTCTTTATCAAAACAAACCGACAAAGGTCAAAGCGGAAAAAGTCGCAAGCAAAGGCGCACTGTTCGTTATGTCCCTTCTCGGCTCGCTGATAGGCAGCGCAATCGTTGCGATAGTGACGGTGCTCGTGATCAAATTTCTTTGATGATTAAATTGATAAAAATACGATCTTTCGACGAGAGTATAGAGGCGCAAAATGCAAGTGCAGGTTGACAGACAGCACGTCTTGACAAAAAAAGAAAAAGCGGTGATGAGAGTCATCTATCAGGAGGCGGACAAACAAAACGGCTCTTGCCTTATCACGCCCATCGAGATTTTTGAAAAGCTGCCCCTCGATTTGCCCTTCGAAGAGGACGAACTCGACACCACGCTTCGCAATCTCGAAATCGACGATTATTTCGATATAACGCGCTCGGACAAAAAAGGCGAACTCGTGTATTGCATCAACATGCAAAAGAAGGGCTTGCAGTTTGCAAGAGTTGAGCGTGCGTTCAAAAGCAACCTCGTGTTCAAGATTTTGCTGACGTTGGGGCTTAGTGTCGTGACGGCTCTCATCGGCGTGGGCATACGACAGCTGGTCGCGTTTTTGTTGGGACAATGAAATTTGAGCTTGTAAGCAAATACAAACCCACGGGCGATCAACCCGAGGCAATAGAAAAAATCGTTGAAGGTTTAAAAGACGGATTCAACACCGAAGTTTTGCTGGGCGTGACGGGCTCGGGCAAAACTTTTACTATGGCGAATATCATCGAGCGTATGCAAAAACCCACGCTCGTGATTGCGCACAACAAGACGCTTGCCGCTCAACTTTGCAATGAATTGAGGGAGTTTTTCCCCAAAAACAGAGTTGAGTTTTTCGTTTCATACTACGACTATTATCAGCCCGAAGCGTACATTCCGCGCACGGACACTTATATAGAAAAGGACTTGCAAGTCAACGAGGAAATCGACAAGTTGCGCAACTCCGCCACCGCGTCCCTTTGCGAAAGAGAGGACACCATAGTGGTTGCGAGCGTGTCGTGTATCTACGGCCTTGGCGCGCCCACCGACTATTTTGAAAATTCCATATCGCTGAGAGAGGGCGACGAGATAGATCGCGACGAGCTTGCAAGACGGCTTGTAAACATTCAATACAAGCGCGCCGACCTCGATTTCGTGCGTTCGACTTTCCGTATGCGCGGCGACACGGTGGATATTTTTCCGTCCACGAGCTCGGAAGTCGCAATAAGAGTGGAGATGTTCGGGGATACCGTCGAGCGTATCTGCGAGATTGACGGCACGACTTCGAAAGTGCTCAACGAGCTTAAACATACGCTGATTTTTCCTGCGACGCAATACGTAATAAGCGGCGATAAGGAGGCAATTCTCCGCAAAATTATGCTGGACAAGCAGGAGAGAGTGAAATATTTTGAAGAACGCGGCAAACTTATCGAGGCACAACGCATTGACGAGAGAGTCAACTACGACGTCGAGATGATAAGGGAAGTGGGCTATTGCAGCGGCATAGAAAACTATTCGAGGTATTTCGACGGCAGACAGCCGGGGCAGGCTCCGTACACGCTTTTGGACTTTTTCGGCAAGGACTTTATCACGTTTATCGACGAAAGCCATATGACCATTCCGCAAATTCGCGCCATGTACAACGGCGACAGAGCAAGGAAAGACAACCTTGTGGAATACGGATTCAGACTTCCGTCCGCCTACGACAACAGACCTCTTCGTTTCGAGGAGTTTGACGCGCGCATACGTCAGCTCGTGTGCATGTCCGCAACGCCTGCGCAGTATGAGCTTGACAGAGCGGATTTGGTTGCCGAACAAATCATAAGGCCGACGGGACTTCTCGACCCCGAAATCGAAATCAAACCTATCGAAGGGCAAATCGACGACCTCATCGGCGAGATAAACGCCGTCGTCAAAAACAAGGGTAGAGTGCTTGTTACGACGCTCACCAAAAAGATGGCGGAAAACCTTACCGACTATCTCAAAGAGGTGGGGATCAAGGTGCGCTACATGCACTCGGATATCGACACTTTGGAGCGCATCGACATCGTAAAAGGCTTGCGCGAAGGCGAGTTCGACGTGCTTGTCGGTATCAACCTGTTGCGTGAAGGTCTAGACCTTCCCGAAGTGCAATTGGTGGCGATTCTCGACGCAGACAAAGAGGGCTTTTTGCGCAGCGAAAGCGCACTTATACAAACCATCGGCAGAGCGGCGAGAAACGACAAGGGCAGAGTTGTGATGTACGCGGACACAATCACGCAATCGATGCAAAGAGCTTATGACGAAACAATGCGTCGCCGCAAGATTCAGGACGAGTACAACAAGGCGCACGGCATCGTACCCAAGACGGTTGTGAGCGCAATCAAAAACTCGCTTGAAATCACCAAAAAGGCAGTTAACACCGAGAAATTGAGTGTTAAAGATATGATTAAGGAGATTGAACGTCTGAAAGGACTTATGCAAGTCGCCGCCGAAAGACTGGATTTCGAAAAGGCTATCGCAATACGCGACGAGATGAACGATCTCAAAAAACAAATCAAAAAACTGAGCTGAAAGAACTATGAGTATTGACAAAATTATCATCAAAGGCGCAAGAGAAAACAACCTCAAAAACGTCGACTTGGAAATACCGCGCGACAAACTCGTCGTGTTTACGGGACTTAGCGGAAGCGGCAAATCGTCGCTTGCGTTCGATACTATTTTTGCGGAAGGACAAAGACGCTACGTCGAAAGTCTTTCAAGCTACGCGCGCATGTTTTTGGGACAAATGCAAAAGCCCGACGTCGATTATATCGAGGGGCTTTCTCCTGCGGTGTCAATCGACCAAAAAACCACCTCGCACAACCCTCGCTCCACCGTCGGTACGGTGACGGAAATCTACGATTATTTCCGCTTGCTGTTTGCGAGAATAGGCACCCCCCATTGTCCTAAATGCGGACGTGAAATCGAGCGTCAGACGGTGGATCAGATTTGCGACAAAATTATGGAAAGACAGGGCGCAAAGTTGCAACTCGTCGCGCCCGTCGTCAGAGGCAGAAAGGGCGAATATCGCAAAGAACTCGAACAGTTTAAGCGTGCAGGTTACGTGCGTGTGCGAATTGACGGAGCAAACTATACCCTCGACGAAGAAATAAAACTCGACAAAAACGTGAAGCACGACATAGGCGTGGTTATCGACCGTATCGTCGTCAAGGACGGAGCGCAAAGGCGCATATCCGACGCAATCGAAAACGCAATCAAACTTTCCGAAGGACTTGTTATTGCCGATTTTGACGGCGAAGAGGTGCTCTATTCGACAAAGTACGCTTGTCCCGATTGCGATTTGAGTTTTGAGGAACTTACTCCCAGATTGTTTTCTTTCAACAATCCCTACGGTGCGTGTCCCGAATGCGGCGGGCTTGGTTTTCGCAACGAAATCGACGTCAATTTGCTCGTCACCGATTGGAATAAATCGCTCAAAGACGGCGCAATCAAAGTGAGCGGCTGGGATGCCGGGCATATGTCGCAAATGCAATTCAAGGCACTTGCGCAGGCATACGGATTTTCGTTGGATACTCCTCTCAAAGATTTGCCCAAAAACATCCTTGACATAATATTTTACGGCAATGACGGCGACCGTATTCCCATGGAATACAACTCGCGCACGTTCAGCGGTTTTTACAAGGCAAGCTATGAGGGCGTGGCGAGAAATCTTATGCGCAGATATGTGGAAACGGACAGCGAGCTTATAAAAAACGAAATCGCCAAATATATGAAAGAAGTGCCTTGCTCCAAGTGCGGCGGAAAGAGGCTCAAACCCGAAGCGTTGGCGGTTACGATTGCAGACAAAAATATATACGACCTCACCGAGATGTCGATTGCAAAACTCAAAGAGTTTATGCAAAAGCTCGAACTCACTCAAACGCAACATCTCATCGCGGACAGAATAATAAAAGAGATTTGCGCAAGGCTTGACTTCCTCATCAACGTCGGGCTTGACTATCTCACGCTTTCACGCTCGGCAACCACTTTGAGCGGCGGCGAATCTCAACGTATCCGTCTTGCAACGCAAATAGGCAGCGGACTTACCGGCGTTTTGTATATCCTCGACGAGCCTAGCATTGGCTTGCATCAAAAGGACAATCAACGTCTTTTGCAATCTCTCAAAAACTTGCGCGATATCGGCAACACGCTCATCGTCGTCGAACACGACGAAGAAACAATCCGCAACGCAGACTACATCGTGGACATAGGTCCCGGTGCCGGTGTGCACGGCGGAAAAGTCGTGGCGTGCGGAAGCGTTGAGGATGTAATAAAGAGCAAGGACAGCATCACGGGCAAATATCTGAGCGGAGAACTCTCAATCCCCGTGCCCATCGCAAGACGCTCGTCAAACGGCAAATTTATCGAAATCAAAGGCGCAAGACAAAACAACCTCAAAAACGTGGACGTTAAAATTCCGCTTGGTGTGTTCAACTGCATCACGGGCGTGTCGGGCAGCGGAAAATCCTCTCTCGTCAACGAGGTTTTGTATCCCGCGCTTTCAAACGCGCTCATGCGTTCGAATATCCGTCAAGGCAACTATGACTCGATAGAAGGCATCGAAAATCTTGACAAAGTTATCTGCATAGACCAAAGCCCCATCGGCAAAACTCCGCGTTCGAATCCCGCAACCTACACGGGCGTGTTCGGAGATATACGAGAGTTGTTTGCGTCGCTTCCCGACGCAAAAGCAAGAGGTTACACGGCAGGCAGATTTTCCTTCAACGTCAACGGCGGAAGATGCGAACATTGTCAGGGCGACGGCATCATCAAAATCGAAATGCACTTTTTGCCTGATGTTTATGTGCCGTGTGAAGTCTGCAAGGGCGCAAGGTATAATCGCGAAACTCTCGAAGTGCGCTACAAAGGCAAAAACATCAGCGAAGTGCTGGATATGACGATAGAGGAAGCCACCGAGTTTTTTGCCAACATACCCAAAATCAAAAACAAAATCAAAACGCTCAACGACGTCGGCTTGGGTTACGTCAAACTCGGTCAATCCTCAACCACTTTGAGCGGCGGCGAAGCGCAACGCGTCAAACTTGCCACCGAACTTTCTCGTCGTTCCACCGGCAAAACCGTCTACATCCTCGACGAACCGACCACCGGACTTCACACACACGACGTCGCAAAACTCATCACCATTCTCGACCGACTTGTCGAACAAGGCAACACCGTCATCGTCATCGAACACAATCTCGACGTCGTCAAAGTTGCCGACAATATCATCGACCTCGGCCCCGACGGCGGCGATCGCGGAGGCACGATAGTTGCGCAAGGAACCCCCGAAGAGGTGAGCTGTGTAGCTCAATCCTACACCGGACAATTCCTTAAAAATGCGCTATTTGGCGAATAACTGCGTCAAAGCCCTTTTGCTCTCCCGTCACGTACGCGTCAGTACGTTGGGCGTGTTCACAAAAGGGCTTTTTCTTGTTCTTCATCCAAATATCGCGGTTTTTTATAAAACCGATTTTGTTAAGCAAAACTTGCCTGAAATGTGCTATTTGGCGTATAACATGGAAAAATAAGTTGTAACTAAACAAATATGCCGATAATAAAACAAAAATGTTCCGTGTATATTGACTCGGAACAAAATGTTCCATATAATAAAAATATTAGCGGAGGATATTCTTGCAACGCAATTGCCTTTTTCGATGAATTCGCGAAATTTGCATGCCATTGTGTGAAATCCAAAACAAAGGAGAATTATTATGGAACACTATAATTTAGCAGAAGATGAAGTCGTTTTGTACAAAGGAAGCGTAAAATTTAAGGACAAATTGCAAGATTCACTCTTGATATTGACGAACAAATTTCTGGTTTTTATAACAAAGCAGGCAGAAAACAATGACGAAAGCGATGTGGAAACGCAGGTGTTTTCGGTGTCGGATATTAAAATTTATAAGGATATACCACAAGTAAAAATCGAATCGAATAAGATTGAAATATACTTGAAAGCCGAGGAGTTGGAATTTGAGTTTGACAAAACAAAAGGCGAAAGCAAAAAGTTTTATCGAGCGATTATCGAACTGCTTACAGGAAAAACAAGTTTTGAAAGAAATGTTTACAGCGTAAAGAATAAGGTTGATTTAGTTAACGACACGTTTGACGTTGACGTTGTCAAAACGACGGAAGGTGTTGTACAAAACGGAATATCGGACGGGATTAAAAGTGTTTTTGGTACATTAGGAAATGTAGGGGAGAAATTGTTAGGATCATTGTTTAAGGGGAAAAGCAAGAGCAAAAAGTAAAGTCGGATTGTGATGTAAAAAGTTTGCGTATTGGACAGTCAGTCGGATTTTTAGGTACGCATTATCGAAAACTATACCACTAATCAAAAAACGAGCCTCGGCTCGTTTTTTTGTTCATTCGATTCCAAATGAATTTTTCATCATGAATGAAACAAGATTGTTTATCGAATCGGCGGTTGTCGCTTTTTGTCCCGACGGGGAAAAGCCGTACATCGCAAGCGGAGTGTCGCCCACAAAAGAGATTGAGGGGGTATAGTCGGACACGGCTTTGGCGGCAGAGGTGAGCAGGTCACCGAAGAGGGAAGTCGACAAAACGACGTCGAGCGTAGTCGGGTTTTTTATTATCGTTTTCAAAACGTCGGTGACGTCTTGCATATCGACGGATACAAAAGGATAATCTTCGTTGACGTCGGCGACGATTTTTCGCCAGAGTTTCGAAGAGGTGAGTTTGTCGGCTTTGTCGGCAAGTGTAAGAGCGCGGCGGGAGTCGTTTGCGATGTCGTAGGCAACGCGTGCGGTGCGTTCGATTTCAAGTTCGCTGTATCTTTCGGTGTCGTAGGCTTCACGGCCGAAAGATGAGTTGTTTGCAAAGCCTTTTTCGCCTTCGTATATGCCGCCGTTTTTGTCTTGAACTATGCAATACAAGTGGTTTACATTGTCGATATTGCGTGATAAAGTTGCGATTTGTGCATAAAGTCCCAATGATTTGCGTATGGAATCGGCAATAAGTTCGTCTTGTTTGTTCGTTGCAAAAAACAGAATCGCATTTGCGGTTTTTGCTTTTTCAAGCACGTCGGCATCGCAAAAATCCGACGATTGAAAATTGAATTTCAAGTATTGATTTTCGCAAGAAGAGAGTTGCGTTTTCACCTGTGCAAAAAACGAGTTTTCTTGTTGATTTGTTTTGCTGCTTAAAAATAGTATTCTGTTCATAGCCGTGCGCTTTAATATTGGAAGTTATATTTATATTATAGCTTTTTTAATAATATAGCAATTTGCTTTTTCGGTCAATTTGATTTTTATCTGCGATCTTATGCGTATAAATGTATTAAAATTGCATATAAATACTGAATAATTTATAAAATATGCATAACATGTAAAAAATATAAAAATTCTTTGTAAATTTATGCAAAAACAGTTGCAAAAATAATTCTACGTTGCTATTATATGTCGGTAAATTGAAAATAAAGTTTTTCGGAGATATAAAACCATGAAAAAAATAACAAAAATCAGCATATCCGTTTTGTTGATCGCAACTGTTGTCGGCGCATGCTTCGCGCTTGTTGCGTGCAACGACGACAGTTCGAATTTAGTGGCGGTTGCCGCAACCGATCTTTTGCAAGAGGACTTCGGCATTGCAGTCACAAAAGGCAACACCTCGCTTATGTCGGCTGTCAATCAGGTTGTCGACGAGTGGCTTGCAAACGGAAAAATGAATCAATATATGGATTATTATTCCGCACTTGCAGCCGAAGAAAACGGCGGAGAAACCGCAGTCGCTCCCGACGGATTGCAGACAAGCTGGGATTTCGGCTCGGCAAGCGAAGTAGTGACGATGTACACCGAGTCGGGTTTTGCGCCGTACGAGTTTGTCAAAGGCACGAGCGTTGTCGGACTTGACGTTGCAATAATGTCGCAAGTTGCGCTCAATATGGGCAAGAAGCTCGAAGTGAAAGACGTCATGTTCGACGTCATCGCAACAAACGTCGCGCAAGCAAGCGGCGACGCAGTGGGTGCGGCAGGCATTACTATCAACGACGAACGCAAACAAGTCGTGGATTTCAGCCATGTTTATTCAAGCTCTACTCTCGTCGTCGTGTCCAAAGACGGACAATTCAAAAGCGTCAAAGATCTTGCCGGCAAGAGCGTAGGCGTGCAAGAGGGCACGAGCGGCGACCTTATCATCAGTGCGGCAAAGGGTGCGGGATACGTCTATGAAAACGAGGACGGTTCGGAAGTCGTCGTCAAGGCAGAGGGCGCAACCGTCAAGCAGTACAAGCAATACGCTCTTGCTCTTCAAGACCTCAAAAACGGACGCATCGACGCAATTCTCATGGACAAACTCCCTGCGGAATTGATGCTCAAATAAGTCGAATAGGTGATATCATGATTTTAGCGGCAACTTTGCAAGAGCGTCTATACCGCGCTTTCATTTACGACGACAGATACAAGCTGTATTTTCAGGGATTGGGCAACACATTGCTCATCGCCTTTCTTGCCACGCTTATAGGTGTGGCTATCGGCGTAGTTTTGGCAATGATAAACTACGTTTCAAAAAAGACGGGGAAGCTCAAAGTTCTGTCCGCAATCTCAAAAACCTACATAATGATTATCCGCGGAACGCCCGTGGTTTTGCAACTGTTCATAATGTATTTCGTGGTGCTTGCTTCCTCAAACAACGGCATCGCAATCGGCGCGCTTACGTTCGGTTTAAACTCCGGCGCATACGTTGCCGAAATCGTCAGGGCAGGTTTCGAGAGCGTGGATTACGGTCAAATGGAAGCGGGCAGATCTCTTGGTATGTCCACGGGACAAACGATGATAAGAGTCGTTACTCCGCAAGCCGTACGCAACGTTTTGCCACCGTTGTTCAACGAGTTTATAACGCTTGTCAAAGAAACGGCAATCGTTGGTTACGTCGGCATACTCGACCTTGGCAAAGTGCCCGGAATCATTCAATCGAGGACATTCGATTATTTGTTTCCCTTGCTCATTGCGGCGTGTATGTATCTCGTCATAGTTATGGGGCTTACGGGCATACTGAAACTTGTTGAAAAACAGATGGCAAAAACCGATCGCAACTACAAAAAAATCAAAGTTCGCGGCAAGAAGAAAGAGTATATCGTGGAGGCGTAAATTATGTTGAGCGCAATAAATCTGACAAAAAAATTCGGAGATTTGCTCGTGCTTGACGACATCACCGAAACGATAAACGAGGGCGAAAGGGTGGTTATTGTCGGTCCCAGCGGCGGTGGAAAATCCACGTTTTTGCGTTGCCTGAATTGCCTTGAAGATCCCACTGCGGGCAAGATAATGTTTGACGGCGTAGACCTTGCCGACCTCAAAGTCGACATCAACGAACAGCGTGAAAAAATGGGTATGGTTTTTCAACAATTCAACCTGTTCAACAACATGACGGTGAAGAAAAACATTACGCTTGCCCCCGTGCAGATCGGAGTTAAAAACATGCGCAAAGCAAAGCGTCAAAACGCTTTGGTACCCCTTTACAACAAGTGGTTTGAAACCTTTGGCGAAAAGCACAATCAAAAGATAGACAAAAAGGTCGAATTGCTCAAATCTAAACTTGAATCGCTAAAACTGCAACTTGAACCTATCGTTTGTGCATGGGAAGGTACAAAAGTCATAAAAGAGATAAGCGGAAAATCATATGCCACATATGATGCGAAACTCACAAAACAGAAACTCGGTCTTACCGAGAAAATAGAAAACGTCGAGCGCAAAATCACTCACTCGACTCACGCTCGGAAAATGGAGCCGAAACCCGTGCTTTACACCTCGAAAAAACAAATCAAACAGGATGCCGAAAAGCGCGCCGAAGAGCTTTTGAAACGCATAGGTCTTGAAAGCAAAGCCGACGTTTACCCGTCGACTTTGAGCGGCGGTCAAAAGCAAAGGGTTGCCATTGCTCGCGCGCTTGCGATGAATCCAAAAGTCATGCTCTTTGACGAGCCGACATCCGCGCTCGATCCCGAAATGGTGGGCGAGGTGCTTGACTTAATCAAACAGGTTGCAGACGAGGGAATGACGATGGTTATCGTCACGCACGAGATGGCGTTTGCAAGAGAAGTCGGCACTCGGATTCTCTTTATGGCGCAAGGCAAAATCCTCGAACAAGCACCGCCCGATGAATTTTTTACCAACCCTAAATGCGACCGTCTCAAAGAGTTTTTGCACAAAGTGCTGTAATGTGCCAATGAAAAACGAACAAAAAAAATGTCCGAACAGAGCCTTGCTAAAATAAAGAACATAAGAAAAAGCAGAATCGAGAAATTTGTGCAATTGATAACAGAAAAATTTGCATAAACAAAAACCGCCGAATCG